>Ga0209092_10000961_pt1 | contig 29228 bp, 27 predicted proteins | sample FraStrMetagenome_FD_187446 | JGI IMG/M metagenome (GOLD analysis project Ga0209092, IMG submission 187446) | Marine eukaryotic phytoplankton communities from Arctic Ocean - Fram Strait ARC3M Metagenome (SPAdes) (version 2) | ecosystem: Environmental > Aquatic > Marine > Oceanic | place: Fram...
GTTGATGTTGATAAGGAACATGGAAATATAAAAATATATTTATCTTTTATGGTTCTAATTTATAAAGGTGATCTAAATGCCGACGAATTATTAAAAAAACTTGATCCTAAGAATATCGATGTAGATTTTTTTGGAAATGGATCAGAAAATACAATTTACGTATATCCATTAGACGAAAATACAGCCGAACTTAAAACTGTTTAAAATTATACAATAATATGTATACCTAAATAAAATAAATAATATTAAATTTGATATTAAAAATTACTTATTTATATTAAACAAAGATGAGTGTTAATGGCGAACTACAATATTCTAAACTTTCCAAAGATATAACTAAATCTCTATCTAAAAAAGATAAAAAAGATAGCGGTATATTTTTCACACCACCAAGCACTATTGCTGAAAATATAAACATGATAAGCGATTACATACAAGATGGTATTGATATTTTAGAACCTTCTTGTGGTTCAGGTGAATATATAACACAATTAACTGAAATATATCCTAACTCAAAAATCAAAGGAGTGGAATATAATCAAGTTATATATGAAAAAATTAAACATTTAAATGAAACTGATAATATCACAATTCATAATGCTGACTTTTTAGAATATAATGATAATAAAAAATACGACCTTATAATAGGTAATCCTCCATATTTCGTGATGAAAAAAAATGATTTAGATGAAAAATATCACGATTATTTTGATGGTAGACCAAATATATTCATACCTTTTATAATCAAATGTTTAAGTATGCTTAATCCAGAAGGTATTCTCAGTTTTGTGCTCCCTAAAAACTTTATAAATTCATTATATTATGATAAGACACGAAGTTATATTAGTGACAAATTTACAATAGTAGATGTTATTGAAATGACGGATAATTATCTTGAAACTCAACAGGATACAGTTATAGTAATAATACAAAATACAGCGGATATAACAGGAGAACAGAATGGAGAATTTGTATTATATAAAAATAACTATACAATATTTATGGAAACTGAGAAATTAGATACCATACATAATTTGCTACATGGATCTAAGACATTAGATGAATTAGGATTTACTGTCAATGTGGGTAAAGTAGTTTGGAATCAAAAGAAAGATATATTAACTAATGATATTAGTAAAACTAGACTAATATATAGTAGCGATATAGTTAAGAATAAGCTTTCGATTAAATCATACTCAAATGAGTTGAAAAAAAATTATATAGATATGGATGGCTTTACAAATCCTACACTAGTAATTAATAGAGGCTATGGCAAAGGTGTCTATAAATTCAGTTACGCTATTATTGATGTTAATTTCCAATATCAAGTTGAAAATCATCTAATTGAAATTAAATGTAACGAGGATTTGAATAGAAGTCAATTAATAACAAAATATAAAAAAATAGTAAAATCACTAAATGACTCAAGAACTACTAAATTTGTAAGTATTTACTTTGGAAATAATGCTATAAATACTACTGAACTTGCTCATATATTGCCTATCTATGGTTTATAAATAAAATAACTTATTTATTTTATTCATTAACTGATATTCCATCTAATATTAGATATTCCATTTCCATTACCCCATCGTAATCTTGCTTCTCCAGTAAATATTTTAGAAGGATTACTCGTAAGATTATATGTAATAATAGCTTTGGGAAAGTTTTTGCCTGTTCCTAAATCAATCTCTATATTTAAATTTGATATTTGAGGGGTTATTGATATAAACGAAAATTCTGGAACAATCTCCTTTGATGTTTTATAAAAAGTATTTATCCAGTAGTTTTTATCTTCTAACACTCGTGATATATTAGTAAATAAATCTTGTCTAAGTTCCTCCATAAATTCAGAATTAGTTGAAATAGTAGTCCAAAACTGTTTCAAGTATTTTTTGTATATGTTATCTATAAATTTTGTATTAGCTTTAGAAGCTTTCCGTTTTACTTTTAATGCGATACCCCAATCACTTTTAGCGGAACCCATTGAGGCATCTAGTTTAATCCAGTCATTATATGATGGAAATTCAGGAAGATCTGGCCATTTTGTCTTTAATTCTGGCATCGCGTTAGTATACCATAAATCTAAATAAATACTAGTCTTTGAAAATTGATATGTTTCATTTAATAACTGAGGTGTTAATGACCAAGGTCTTTCAAAATCATTAACAGGTATTTTCTTTGACATAGTAATACCTTTATGTTCTATAGTTTTAGTGGATCCATCATTCATATGTATTAACAAATCATAATGTTTACCACAACCACCAGCCTTACTAAATGATTCTATATTATTCACATTTAAATCCGTTTCTGAAAATAACTGTTCTAACTTACCAGATTCATTGACAAGTGCTTTGTTATATGTTTCTACTATATAATCAAGTCTCTGATTCTCTTTAGTTCCGTTTTTACCTCTACAATCACTCTGTTGTTCTAGTAATAAAACCGCATCTGCTAATAAGTGTAATCCATCGTTATTTACTACTTGTTCTTTTGATTCCATTTATATAATAACATACACTATTCTTTAACATAAAATCAGTATTAAATAAAATCTTTATATTTGAAATGACATTTAATAACTTAGAATACATTATTATTCTCATTTAGAGATACCTTACCTTAATAGAGGATAACATGTATAAAACAATCGCAACAATCCTCCTACTAACTGTTTCTGTTAGTAACGCATTTCCTACATTTGACCAATTTCTTGAAAGATTTGATAGAATTTACCACGGCAATGAATATCATAGTCGTAACAGTATTTATAATGATAATATGCGTTTAATCGAAGAACATAATAATGATAATAATAATTTTAACTTAACTATTAATAGATTTGCGGATCTTAGATCTAGCGAGTTACCAAAAGGGTTTTTTCAAACCCATAGAACAGGTTGGGGAATTAACCTAGATAATCTTCAAAAAACAACTGGATGTAATAAATTCAATATCAAATACGATGCTAGTTCTCTTCCAGATAGTATTGATTGGCGCGATCATAACGCTGTGACTGAAGTCAAAAATCAAGGACAATGTGGTAGTTGTTGGAGTTTTTCCTCAGCTGGAGCCATGGAAGGTTCATGGGCTATTGCTACTGGCAAATTACTAAACTTATCTGAACAACAACTAATGGATTGTTCTATGAAATATGGTAATATGGCATGTAATGGTGGTCTTATGGACAACGCATTTGACTATGCTATTGATAATGGCATGTGTTCATATGAAGAAGATCCTTATACTGCTTCTAGAGCTTCATGTGACCTAAACTGTGAAAAAGTTGCTCAATTTTCTGAATGTATTGATGTTACTCCTAACAATCAACTTGACCTAAAAGCCGCAGTTGCTCAACAGCCAGTATCAATAGCAATTGAAGCAGATACTACTGCTTTCCAATTTTACTCAGGGGGTGTATTAGATACTCCTAAATGTGGAACTAAGCTTGACCATGGTGTATTGATTGTAGGATATGGAACTGATAATGGTATTGATTATTGGCTTGTTAAAAATTCATGGGGAGATACATGGGGTGAAAATGGATATATTAAAATCAAACGAAGTGACTCTACTAATGATGTAGGTATTTGTGGTATAGCTTCATGTCCTAGTTATCCAGTTTCCCAGGAATAAAATAAAATTTGATAATTACATGTAATAGTATTTTTAATATTACAAATAATTACGACATGATATCTAACACTTTTGATTTAGATAAACCTTTAGATAATCTTGATACAGTATCAATTATCGTGAATAATGCGTATAATAATAAACAAAGTTACTATGCTCTTTTGAATAAACTCAACAAACATATGTTCAAATGTAATGTAAACATTAAATTAATCAATAGTAATGGATTAATTCAATTTATAAATAGCTCATTTTTGAATAAAGATACATACTCTAAAATTCTTAATTTAAATTTTATACATGAAACTCCTATACCAGTTAATAAGGACTTCTTTACTAGTAATAATACATTATTTATTGGATAATAAATAATCCATGATCCTTGTATTTAGACTCAGATTTAGTTTTGTAACCATATTGATTGGAAAAAAAAGTTATATTATCTTTTTTTTCGTAATAATTATAATGTGTATGACCACCAATACAGTATAGAAACTTGTTTTTATCGCATTTCAAATCTAAATTATTCGTATATATGTCCTTTACTTGTTGGGAATCATTATTGAATATAGGGTTAGTTGTAAAATCTTGTCTTATTGGAAAATGAGTAATTAACACTGTATTTATACTATTGTCGTAGTTATCTATAATCCATCTTTTATCCCTATCATGTAATTTATTATAATAGAGATTATCTATACATTTATTGTCATTTCTAAGTTTGCTGAATGCGTTTTCGCATATATGGACTACATTATTAGATACATGGCTCCATAAAGTACATCCCATAAATCTTATTCCTTCTATATCTATAATTTCCCTATTTAATAATTTTATATTTGGAAAGAGTTTAATAAAATTTTTTATCTTATCATCTATCTCATCTATATTATATTTTTTACTATAATATTCATGATTACCTGGGACCCATATTATTTTTTCCCATTTCGAATTAACATACATAAAAAATGCTCTATGATCTACTAGTTTTTCTATTTCACATATATCTCCAGCTAATATTAGATATTTAGTAAGTGGTATAGGATATTTAATATTTTTACCTTCTAGATGAAGGTCAGAAAACACTTGAATTTTCATTTTATAATAATAATATATTGTTTTTAAGTTTTAAATGCTGCCTGGGTAAATAATTCATTATAGTAAATATTCGATTTTAAAGATTCTGTATTACTTCTAGTATATACCTCAGGAGCAATAGACAATCTTATCTTAGGAGATGAATTTACACATAAATATATTCCTGCAATTACCATATAAGATCTGCTTTTTTTAGCAGATTTAGTAAATTTAGATTTAAACATATCATTCAGCGCCGCCATAATTTTTCTATATTCAGACGGTACATTATCTAATAATACATCCCAAATTATCCATATAAAATCTCTACAATACTTATTATCAACTTTAGGTATATTCCTATGTTTGACTAATAGGCTATTATTGTGGTATTTTTTCTCGTAATCGTATATCCAACTTAACCAATATATAATAGTCTGTTCTCTATCAATTATATCCGTTCTCTTTATAAGATTAACAATTTCTGATATAGGTATTATAATTTCTTTTGGATCCTCCTTAGTGATATACTTTGATACCAAATTCAAATTCTTACTTATAAGACGTTTTCTACGCTTTTTTAAATCAAAATCATCTTTATCCATATTAACTAATTTAGGTAGTTTTCTTTGATTACTTAAACAACACATTGATATAAAAAAACACATAAAATTCCTAACACGAATATCATTTATTAGAGATAAAGGGTGATTTTTTTTCATACTATAGGTATATTTTTCATTATAATATTTCAAAAACTGACATAAATAAATAGCACTTTTAGGTTGTGCTAAGTTGATTTCATTAAAATAAACATTAGTTAGTTTGGCTAATACATTATCAAAATATCCTGAAATATGTAGTTCTATTGCATAGTTAATAGAATTTTTAATATTACGCTGATTTAATGATTTAACTAGCTGTTTTAGTTGCTCATTTTTTGTATTTCCTAGTATTGTTACATTTTTTTTTAATTTCTCAAGATTATATGTTGAAATAAATTTATCATCTATATATCTATTAGCCATTAATAATTACTTATTATACTAATCATAAATAATTATTTTAAATAAAACTTAAACTTCGTCATTAACTATTGTTTCTTCTTCATTATCTTTTATTGAATTATCAACTACATCACTTTTTACAAAAAATGATTTGATACTATCTTTGAAATAATAAGTTGAAGCGGTTAATACAGTTACTAAAACAGCAACTCCTATTTTTGTTTGGTTATTTTTTATATCGAACATTATATAATTTATTGATAAATATTTTTTCATAATTTAATTTTCGATTTAATTAAAATCTATTCCAAAGTTTCTTAATATTACTTACAACATTATTTTTTATATTTTTTGAAACATCTTTAGCTGTTTCATATGCACTATCAAATGTTAAAGGAACACTTCCAGTACTGCTATTAGAAGATTTATATTTTTTATGAAAATAATCTATAACTGTTTCTGAATAGGTATTACTATTTAATTCTATCTTATATTTTATTTGTTTGATAGCATTATCATAGTTTTCACCAGGTATAAATCTGTTAATAATATGATATTTTATATTTTCCCGAGTTATAGGATGTCCATCTAATGGTGGAGAAAAGTCACTTAAATCTAATAATAATATATAAAATAGTGCTGAATGTCTTCTTAGACAGTTGTAAGCTTTACCACAATAATCTTTAAAATCAGAATAGTGTTTCGAATTAAGACCTCCCATAGCATCAATCATTTCAGCAGTAAGTCTTATTTCAGGACTAATAGGTTTAGGATCAATGCCCAATATATATCCAAAATCAATATGAAATAATTTACCCTTATCAGTTATCATAATATTATCTAGATGTCTATCTCCAATACCTAATAGATATGTTATTATACAATATAAAGCACATGATTTTGATACTTTATCTCTAATTTTACCAATTGGAACATTAGGATTATTTTCAATTAGCCAATTTTGTATTGAAAATTTAGCATCTTCCCTTATTTTATATAAAGTTGTGGAATTAGGAACGAATTCAATATAACCATATTCGTGAGATATTGGTAGTATATTATATGTTGTTACATATAAGTCCATATTCTCTTCTTTTTTTAGAAAATAATCCATAAGTTTAATTATTTTCATAACTATCTCTTCCTTACGAATATCTTCCTTTTTCAACATTATATTATGAACTTTATTATTGTCATAAATACATGGCAATATTATTGGTCGAGTTTTAGAATCAATAATTTTTATGTTATTATAGTCAATCCGATTAAATACTAAATTAAGATCTATTGGTAGATAAAATGATTGAATAGACTCCCGATATTCGTGTAAATAGTGTTTTATATTATGGACTGTTTCTTCTGGTTTTGTTCCCATTTTTATTAAATTTTGTGTAAAATCATATCCATTTTGAAATAATTTGTAAGTATCTTTATCTAATTGTTTAACAAGTTTGGTTCTAAATGCTTTGAAATAAATAGATGATTGTGGATTAGATATATTTTGAGTCAATAGCCAAAATAATTGGTTCATTAGACTTATTTCACGTTTTACAATATCTAATAAAAAAGTTTCCATTAAATTACAAATATTTGAGTAATTCTTATAAAAATGTAGTTTATTTACGATAAGATGCATAAAACAACTAATTTCAAAATCAATAATTTTTTTATCTATATCGGGATTCTTTATCCTGGCATACCAAATATCTATCATTTTTTTCAACAAGGGATAGTATGTATATTTTTGAGCAAACACAATTATAATATCTTCTATTTGAAGTGTTTTACAACATGAACGTGTACACATTAGGTTCCAACAAGTGACATTACTATCAGATTTATCTAATAGTTTTAAAATCTCAGATTTATTAGGAGACTTATAAGTTTCCCAATCCGTAATTAATATTAATTGTAATAGCCATTTGGAATGTCCTATAAAATAGTATTTATTAGTTATAAGTTTATCTGTTTCTTTTATAGTATATTTATGGTCTGCAAATTTATACTGTAACTCTCTTAAACCACTAAAATAATATTTACCTATTTTATTCCACGATTTACATACACAGGCTATATTTTTATAATCCTTCATATCAAGTGGTAATAAATCAAATAATTTTATCATTTTATCTAACTCTTTCAATTCGAAAATACTGTCGTAGCATTTTTTACATACCCTTTCTTTAGATTCATTTAAATTAAGATATTCGGCATATGTGCGATAATCTAGATAATTAGTCTGTTTTTCAACTGTCTTAATTTTCTCAGGAATTTTTATAAAAAAATCTGAACATTTACTACAATAAATCTTGCCACAATTTCGACAGTGATGTTTTCTATTCATAATTGAAAATACGTCACCACATTTATAACATGATTTAACATTTTCATCCTTAATCCATGAATGAATTCTTCTCTCATCCAGATTAATAGAATTTTTTAAGGGCAATGGAGTAAAACTATCTGAATCTTGATATATAGTTCTTCGTATTCCATTATCAATTAACATAGAAACTGAAATCTCATCATTACTCATTACATAATAAATATAAATAAATCTTTAGATTATTTAGATTTATATCTTATTAAGTACTTTTATTACTACTTATTTCGTTTTTCTTTCTTTTTGCTACAATATTCCAATCATATATAAAATCTAGAGTATACTTATTATTTTTAAATAGATTGATTAATAAATCCCTTAATATTACATAGTCTGGTTTTTGAGGAAATCTAAGTAATCGACAATATTTCATGTATAACAAAAATTCTCTAGGAAGACCATCACATAAATCCTCTAATGATTTAGAATTTTTTACATTTAAAATATTAGTGGATCGTTTACTCTTAGTAGAACCTTTTAAACCTTGCCATGGTAAACAACCTTTCGCAAAAAAAATTAACATATATCCTATAGATTCAAGATCGTCTCTTCTACTCTGTTCTATCCCTCTGTGATTTCTAATTGATGAATATCTAAATGAACCTGTAAAGCTTTTATTAGTATTATATTCAATATGGTTATTATCCTTCATATATCTTTTAGATAATCCCAAATCAATCATATAAATTCTACTTTTTTTATCAGAAGTACCTATTAAAAAATTATCCGGTTTTATATCCCTATGCAAGTACCCACTATTATGAAGTGCTTCTATTCTATTTAATACTTGAATTCCGATCATCAATACAGTTTTTATACTAAATTTATTACCACAAAAATCAAATAGATCTTCTAATGAAGGTCCAAGATAATCCATAATAACAGTATTATGTTTACGGTCTTTGATTATACTATAAATTTTAGGAAATCCTACACTTGTTCCTAGATTATCATATATACCTTTTTCATGTTCTAATCGATTGGCTTGCTTTTTAGACTCAACTTTAATGGCGTAGAATTTACCTTCATTATCATGAGCTTTATATACAGTTCCAAAAGAACCACTACCCAATTTTTTAACTATATTATATCCCTCAATAATAGGAAGTTTTGACATTTATCATATAAATATAGTTTTTTTTAAATAGTTTTACTTCTATCAATTATTATATATATATTAATTATATATGTATAAGAATTTGGTTACTATTGCGATAGTTATGTTATCATTAGATATCATTTATTTAAAAACCATAAGTGGTCATTTTAATAAATTAATGATAGATATACAAGGTAGTCCTATTACACTTAAATATTTTCCCGCATTATTATGTTATAGTTTATTAATTTTTGTTTTTTACTATTTCATTACAAAAGATAATAGAAGCACCTTTGATGCTTTTTTATTAGGATTTGCGATATATGGAATATATGACACTACTAATATGGCAACTATTGATAAATGGAATTGGAAAACAGTAGCTTTAGATACTACTTGGGGTGGTATTTTATTCGCGTTAACAAATATTTTAACTAATAAAATATTAAAATAAAAATGTTATAATTAATTAGTCATCTTCAGAATCAATGATTAAACATTTAGGTGGTCGTTTATTATGTTTTTTACTAGTCTTAAGTAATTCATTATAGCCATTTTTTCTATAATGTTCTACCTTATCCCAAAAATCCGTATATTTACTAATATTATCTTTCCACCATTCATCATCTCTCCATACCTCGCATAGAGAATACTTTTCTACTCTGAAGAAAATTGCTCTGGCGAACATTTTATCACTAGAATTTGATATCTCTGTTTTCATATTTTCAACCCAATCATCAATTTCATCAGCTTTATATAACTTCTCGGGATATATCCATCCTGTACTATTGTCACTTTGGATTTCATCCATTTTATGAAATTCAATTAATACATTTTTAGTATAACCTTCGGATGTTAGGGGTTCATTTTGATCTCCATCTTTAGAATAATCATTTAAATATTCTTGTTGATTAAGATATTCCTTAATTTCACACTCAACAAAATCTACTTTATCTAATTTACATACCTGTAATTGTTGCTGCATTTGCATCCAGTAATAAATAGGTGGTATGCCTGTTATTTTACGTCTTAGAGGAACTTTGATTTCTATCATAACTCCATTAGGAGTAATACCGTCTGGAGAAGCACTAATACACGTATATGTATGATGCGGTAGACTTCCAAACTCTAGTATTTCTGTATTATTTTTAATACTATATAATAATTGAACTATTGCTTCATATTTAGTTCCATGAAGACAATATATATTCATTTTAAAAGCTTTAGCAGGATCCTTAAATCCAGATTTTTTGAGTAGAAAATCAAGATTTGAGCAGAAAGCACTTTTACCAAAAACAGAAGCAGCTTCACTCGCTCCAATAGAATCTTCTTTCATTTTAAACCATTCGGGTGATCTTTGTTCTACATGTGGAATTGTTTGTAAAAATTCCACAGTTTTAGATCGGTTACGTTTTAAGAAATTATTAAAGTATTTTCCAAATACATCTATTTTATGTCTACAAATTAATTGTTTAATAAACTCAGGATAGATATATTTCTTATAGTGTTTTTTATCATTTACTAATTGTAAAATAGACATAGTATAATCAAGAACATCTGGTAAAAGTATATCGCCATCAATTACTTGAAAGTAATCATCGACTATTTTCTCAACATCATTAGACAGTTCATCCATTATTAATCTTTATTGATAAATGTTTATATGATAAATTTTAATCAAATTTGATTTAAAATACTTAAATACATTTTATATTAATAAATCAGTAGTTATTATGGAATTTCAACAAATGTTTGATAAAGTAGATAATTTTAATAATAATCATTCTTACTCAGAAGTTATTAAATCTAATATTGTTCCAGAATTTAATAAAAAAAATTATAGAGGTAATCAACATGAAATGGATAATTTTAATTGGCAGATGCAGTATGTAGATTATAAAAAGAAAATAAATGATGCTAAAAAAGGTATTACTGTTAAAGAATATTCTGAAATGGATTCAGTCAATGATATTCAAACGATTTTAAGAAATGAACAATATGCTAAACCTTGGGGAAGAATGAATAATTATTGTAGAAAGGTAAAACTACAGGAATATATCAATAGTTTATGCGTTGATGGTAAGATTGAAGATACTAAAAAACCAGCATATCTTAACTATTTATATAAAAAACTTAATGATAATAAACTAAAACTAAAAAAAGATATTGAATATGATAATGAGACACAAGTTATTATTAGTATTCCCTGTCTAGATAGTAAATTAAAATAAAAAAAATAATCTCTACTTATAGATTATAGACTATTTTTTTGTAAATGGGTAACTCTAATAGCGCCGAATTAAATCACGAAAATGTGAATACACCTGTAATTAACAAACAATATGATTCCAAATATAACTTAGTTCCATCTTTACCAGGACATGAATATGAATCTATTACATTTTCATTTCTAAAAAAAAAATACGATATTTCCGATGATAAAGAATTAGATAAATATGTAGATCTCAGAAATAACTTTCCAAATATAATCAATATATCAAATATTCCATTAAATCCAATAGCATGTGTATCATATGTATTACACTATTCATTATTAAAAAATAATTTACCTATTTTTCCACCATCACTCATGTATATTTTTAATAATATACAATATTATCCCAATATATCATCTATAATGTGTTTTGATACTATTTTTCAAAGTATTATAGATAATGGATTCTGTAGCGAAAATGATATGAGAACTATCGAATCTAATATTGGAGTACAATCATCTGATGTATCGAGGGAGAAAGCGCTCGCATTTAAATTTATAAATGTTTATAAAGTCGAAAATAAATTAGAAACAATTAAGCATTTAATTAAGAATAAATACCCTATTCTTATAGGATTTACCGTTTATTATCCACTATCTAATATAGATAATTTTATGTGGTTACCTGATAAAACACAAGATAAAAAAATTGGTGGATTAGCAGGTGTTATTGTAGGTTATATAGATGATAGAAAGATGTTTATAGTAGCACAAACATTTGGAGAAAATTTTGCAAACTCTGGATATGTATTAATTCCATATGATTATGTTATGAATGAAAATTATACATTTGAAAAATATATTATTGACTTTAAACCAGACAGGGTAAATGGTTATATTTCTCAAAGAAGGGCAATGGTTAATTTAGAAAAGACTCCTAATATTGAAAATAATAATCAATATAGAAAAAATATGTTCGATAATTTATTTAGCTAGATAAGTATTTAAAAATATTATATTGTTATATATTAAATGTCAACACCAACTCAAAGACCGCATACCATATCATCAACAGTTGTATCTGGAACTCCAACGTCTCATACTTTATCATGGAGTCATAATACAACAAATACCATTAACTATATTATACATAAAAGTATTGATAATGTTAATTATACTAATGCAACAGCACCTACCGTATCTGTAGTTGCAAACCAAACATCATATTCATGTGTTGTATCAGAATTAGGACTTGCCAGAAAATATTACCTTAAGGTAACTGCTGTAGGTTCAGGTGGAAATCTTCAATCAGAAAATTATGCCGAATTAGTTGTAGGTGACCCAGAAATTACAGATGTCAGTGCCGATTTTGGTGAAGTTTTAGATAGCAATGAAAACAGTGGTAATGTAGATGTTAGTTTAACATTTAGTGATATAGACAAGAAATTTAAATTTAAATTATTCCTACTCATATCTAGTGGGGAATTATTAATAGGTGAACAACAAATTACATCTGAAAACGCAACATTATCTATTCCAAGACTATATTTACTTGCGTTAGATCAATCTTCGAGCTATTCATTTAAAGCTAAAATATACGATGTCCATACAGATGTCCAACAATCTCATATCAGTGATGGAACATTCTCTTTCTCAACTTCAGCCAATTTAACACCTACATATGATAATGAATTAGCATTAGGATTAGGAGATCCTTATATTTCTCCTCTCATTGGTCAAACTTACAAACTTCCAGATGAACATGCTAATTATAGATATTTAGATAATTGTGAGGTAAATGACAGATTTTTTGTTAATATTCAAACTGGATTATTATCTCAACCTGAATTGGATGAAACAAACCAATACTCTTTAGATAAAATCAAGTCAGAATTAGGTAATGAAAATATGGATGAATGGTTAGAAAAAAATAACTTAGTTTTACCAAGTCTTTCATGCTTTGTTAATTACATTCACATGAGAAATGGCGAATCGCATATCACTATTGATACTAAAAATTTTAATATCTTTTCAATTAGTTCATTTGAAGACTTCGAAATCGAAAATCTTGAAAATGGACCAATCGACGACTGCTTCGCGCCTTATGCTACTTCAATTCCTGTATCCACCACAAAAATTTCATGCGAAACTGAAACATATGGTAAAGTATCATTATACGTATATGAATTTAGTAATTTACAATTAAGAAATGCTTTTAGAATTGAAACTGAAAAACAAGTTAATCTTGCTAACAGTATAGGTTCAATGGTTTTTAAATCTAAATCATTTACAATACCTAAACTTAATTCAGAAAAATTTGTTCAACCAGCACTAGAACTAGATGATAAATACATCCCTCAGTTATTTGTTACTAAAGAAAAGATTGGAGCAATTGCAATCAGAGTATAAGTAATTATTTAAAATATTAAAAAGTTGATTTAATATTTTTTATATTTAAAGGTTTTAAAGATTAATTAATAAATGGCTACAGCAACATGGGAAAATACTTCAGTAGAAGACACTATATTTAATAATTTTGCTCAAAAAGCATTTAGAGGTGATGAATGGAATTCATTCGAACAGTTCGAAAATAATGATGATATATCTGTAAATAGTGGTGGAACTGTATCAAGTGATGATGACGATGAAATCAAAAATTATAGTTGTATAGAATGTTCTTCATTCAATTTAATGTATAATGATGGATTATTTTCATGTGGAGAATGTGGAGTTATGCAGCCTAAAAAACTGTCACATGAGGCTGAATATAGATTTTATGGTTGTAATGATAATAGGGGTAGTAATCCTGAAAGAGTAGGAATGCCTACTAATAGCTTACTCCCTCAAACTTCAATGGGATCTCTTATCCAGCATAGACCTTCTGATAACAGCGCCATGAAAAGAATGGCCCAATATAATTCTTGGAATCAAATGCCATATAAAGAGAGAAGTCTATACAAAATATGTTGTCGAATTAATAACCGTAGTTCTCGTGCTGGACTTCCTGCTATTATTATTGATAGAGCTAAAGAGTTATACAACATTGTCAAAGAAGTTAATATTTCAAGGGGGGATAATAGAGAAGGACTTATTGCTGCCTGTGTATATATCGCGTGTAAAGATATTAATTGTCCCAGAAGTAGTAAAGAGATAGCTAAAATATTTGAAATCAAATTACAAGATATGACAAGAGGTATTAAGTTCTTTAGAGAAAATTGGAGACTTGCTAAAAAGAAAACTGATAAAATTTCACACGATTCCAGCAATCCTATTAACTTTATAGATAGATATTGTTCTCCATTGAAGATTTCTCAGGATACTAAGTATTTAGCTGAATATATCGCTGTGAAGGCTATTATTGAAAGTTTAGTAGATGATAACACCGCTCCTTCTATAGCAGCTGGCGCTATATTCTTAGCATGTATGATTGAAAAATCTACGAATGTTACTAAAAAGCAAGTAGCTGAATCATGTAAGACTTCAGAAGTCACAATATCTAAATGTTATAAAAAACTTAATGATAATCGTGATAAACTTCTACCTTCTATTTATAAAAATTAATACATATAATTTAAAAAATATTTATAATAACTTGTTATATTATAGATGATTACAATACTTATTCTTTTATTTTTGCTAATTATTATAACTAATACATATTACAAGACCGAACATTTTGACGGAATAGGTAAGGGATTTGCTCAATTTTATCATCCACAAAAATGTTGTAAAAATGATGATTGTTATCCTGGCATGTATGTTAGTAATAACTTTATTCAATCATAATTTATAATTATTTAAACAATAATTACAAATTATACTATAATGAAATATGCTGCTTTTGGTGCATCAGTTACTCAACAAAAAACAGGTTACTGTTATTACATTCAAAAATTATTTAATATTAATATAGAAGTATTTGGATATGGTGCTCAACAAATATGGGATGCGGGTATAATTTATATTGATAAAGTAGTAGAATACAACCCTGATGTTTTACTTATTGATTGGTTTTCAGGGTTTCATAAAAATACAGATATAAATATATGCACATCTAATATTAAAGCTTCAATTGAAACAATTCTATATAAATTAAATAAAATTAAATGTAAACCAATATTCTTATTCTTACCATATTTACATAGAAACGAAGCACTTATGAATAATTGTAAAAAGATGTTAGAATTATATGAAATTGATATAATAGATATAGCTAATTATTTTAAGTTTAATAATCTTTTTATAAGAGACCAAGTTCATACTACAAATCTAGGTAGTGAATTTTATGCTAGATTAATAATGAATAATATAAACCTAGAGCATAATAATAGCAAAATCTTAAGTATAAAACCTAATAAATTTGTTGATATTAAAAGCTTTGTTGTGAACAAGATATTTAAGAAACAAATGATAATAGAAGGCAAATGTAATATTTTAGGAATATCTCTTAAAATAGGTCCTAATTCTGGTATTATTTGTATAAATAATAGACATAATATCAATTTATGGGATTTATATTGCTATTTCACTAGAGACTCAATAAAATTATGTAATATATTTTTATCAGGTCCAACTACTTTATTTGAAATTACACAAATTGATTTTGATAGAGGTTTATCTGATAAAAAATATGATTTCTCAAATATAGAGTATGAATTAAACATAGATACTATATATTACAACTATGGAAATATTATTTCTGTTAATGGTAATTAATTATTAATTAAAGATTTATTTTATTAATAATATACTATGTCCGATAAAAAAAGTGTATCCCTACATGAGGTTATCGGGTCCGATGTATTCGATGAAGATACATACGATCTTATTGCTGGAAGAATATTCAATAACTTAAAATTATATTGTCTCGAAAAAAATTTTTGGAATAGCGAGGATAATAAACCAATAATTAATCAAGATACACTTTCTGATCCTACAATTGTTAGATATAAAGCTAACTATAAAAGTTGGCAAACAAAATACGAAGATCATCTTATTCATGCAAGTAATTATTATAGAGTTAGTAATATAATACTTAATGGAAAAAATCATTGGAGATATGTTAAGGAGATATTAGGTCTCCAATACGAATCTCTAAAATATAAAATAAATATTATACAAATTAGTGTAATTATATTGTCAATATCAATTACATTTTTAGAATCGATTAAAGAAAAATTAGGTCTACAAACTACATTATATATGACTATTATTCCTATAGTATTTTCAACATACATAGCGTTGATATTGGCAATATCAAGATTTTACAAACTAGATGATAAAAAAGAATACTTATATAAATTAAATGAAAAATTAGCTCTAATTATAAGTAGATTACAACATAGAAGAATGGAATTAGGTAAAAAACTCCCTGTTACTTATAATTGGGGTAAGAAAGATTTTGATATATTATACAAAGAAATCACTGATTTTGACAAAGATGGATTAGATGATATGATCTCAAATGTCAGACAAGAATGTGAAGTTATACAAACTATGAGAGAGCAGATTAAGTATAAAAATGATTGGATTAAACTATATCTTGATAAACAGATTCTTGATTTCAATAAAAAAAATGTCCATAAACATTCGGATAAGATTGATTTGACCAGTTATAAAAAGAAAAAAAGTTGGTGTCATTACTATATTTGCTGTTACAACTGCGATTCTAAACAAGTTGTACATGAACAAGAACTATTTGAAACTGCTCAGATAATATCAGGATTACCTAAATCTAGACTTACTAATATTAAAAAAAAAGGTATTAGAGTTAATAGAGAATTAGCACAGAGTCTAAAACCAATGCTATTTAATAGCGCTGTTACTAAATCTACACAAGCTAGCGATGATAGTGATAGTATTCAAGGTAGAAGAAATTCTATAATAGAAACTGAAAATATTATTATTAATAGAAACAGTTCAGGTCCCAGTATAGATATAACTGATTTAAATTTAGATGACCATAATGGTCCTATAAAAAAAACTAGTATAAAATTATTTAATAACTCTCAAAAACCTGTTCTTTCAACCTCAAGTCCAAATTTTATTGTTAATAATACTAGTGAATCGGCTATAGAAAATGATTATACGCCTCCTGTCTAGATTTTTTTATATTTTTATAGAATAAATCTAACGATAAATCAAAATTTGGACCTGGGAAAAAAGCCACGGACCTCTTACTTTTTATATATTGGATGGCTGAGTCTTTATTAAAATTAAAGTATTTCATAAGAAAACATGCTATTACAGTAGCAGAACGATGCATTCCGGCCCTACAATGAACTAATATAGGTTTCTTAGCTTTATAACAACTATACATAATAGGTAATATTTGATTTATATATACTAAAATTTTAAGATTACAATCTAATGATAAATTATCAGGAACATTTACTCTAAAATTTTTAGTTTTATTTGAATGAAAAGGTATCTCTTCACTACAATTTATTACTAGATATATTTTATCTAATAATTTATCATCTTTAGCACTATTATAGTTACCCAGATATAGATTAGGAATTATTTCATGATAACTGTCACAATATATATTTTCAATACAATCAACAATAAAATTTTTTAAAAATATCATAACTATTATGTATTTACATATTATTTTCAAAATAATTTTGGATTATTATAATAATGGTATTTACAGCTAATGAAATATTTACAAATTTATGGCTTGGCGATATAAGAGATTCCCGAAACTCAGAGTTCATTAATAGTATTGATGTGGTTATCAACTGCACAAAAAATTTACCTTTTATTAACAATTCTAAAAAATCAATAAGAGTATCTGTAGAAGATAATCTAGAAAAAGAAGAAATAGCTTCTCTATATAAATATTTAGAACCAATAACTAAATTTATTCATGTCCAATTAGTAAATAATAAAAAAGTATTTGTGCATTGTTATGCTGGAAAACAAAGATCCGCTAGTGTAGTATGTGCATATCTTATGAAATTCATGGATTTAAGTTATAAAGAATCTACCGGACTTATTAAAAGTAAACGTTATCATATATTTACACCTTTACCTAATTTTGACGCTGCTCTTAGAATCTGGGAAAAAAATATTACAAAAAAGTAAAATTAGGAATTTATATTTATTTTATCATTTTATTATAAATGGGTAATTCCAATAGTTCAAATCAGCAAGGTGGAAATATTGTAGAAATTCAATCTAAAGTTGAAGCATTTATACAAAAATTAATGAATGAAAAAGGTGATAAAATTAATAACGACCAATTCTGCGATCATATACAATTAGTATTAAAGGATAATATTCTCAGTAGTTTTAAAAAAAGTGATTTATTGGATATGAATTCCAATTATGATATAGGTTTTAAATTAAATGATACTAAATCAAAGAAAGAAATATGTTCTAAACTATCTAAATACTATTTAAAAAAAATAGAGTTAACAATAATTATTAAAAATTTATTAGAAATGTTATCAAATAAAATAAATAATATGAGTTTTATGAATAGGTGTGTTGCTAATAAAACAAAAATAAGTAAAATTAAGTATGCTCAGTCAGGTAAATGGAAAAATATACCTAAACATATTCTAGAATCTATAAATTTATCCGAAATTAGAACATCTATGTTCGAGGGTACAGGATTAGATTCTTCAGCATTTTATTACGTAATAGAACTTGATAATAAAGAAGAATGTGTATATAATGGTGGCAGATGGATATCAGGATTAGATGCGTTAGTAAAAGAAGGACTTATACCACCATCAGATGTCAAAAAGTATAATAATAAATATAGAACAATAGTTGATAAAATTAATAATCAACAAGCATCCACAATAAATAACTTATCAGCGCTATTCAATCGAATATGTAAAGAAGAACAACAAAATATTGAAAAACCTAACGGTAAAAAAGATAGAAAGAATATATATAATGAGCTACCAATTTCATATAATGACTTATTAAAAATAGAAGAAGATATTAAAAAACTAATAACAAATGATATAATTGGTATTGAAAAAGCATATTTATCGCTCGTATCTCTAGATATAGTGACCCAAAATGAAATAGATGCTTTTAAAGAACAAGAAGCTAAAGTAAATAAACTTCAAAGTGATCTTCAAAAAAGAGAATCTGAATTTAAGATATCTAATTAATAAAATAATTTTATTATTAATTAGATAAGAATTTTAATAGAATAAAATCATCACGCAGCCATAGTGATACTAATCCTAGTAGTAAGAGTATCATAAAAATACTAGATTTGTATATTAACACTGTAGCAATGTAATATAATTGCCATAGTATATTGCATATTATTACAAATAGATAACTTTTATGAGACAATGACTTTATTGTCTTAGAAAATATACTGTCTTTATTATCTAAAAATCTATAACCTAGATAAAAATTTACTAAAAAAGCTAAAGAACTAAAACATCCATATATAAATATTGCTTTATATACTCCTTCTTCTTTGAACTGTTTAAATGAAATAACTAAAAAACCTATTAATACACAGTAATGATGAATAATTGTTGTTGTTGCCATTTTTTTATTACGTATTAATCCTATCAGATCAGTACTTGTATATACAGCTACTAAATTTTTCCAAAATATAATATTCGCACTCCAATTTGAGGTATCATATAAATTAATAGTACCACTTCCGATATTAGCCACAACAGCTATACTCATAAAAAATAAAAAGATGGATTTTAACATATTTGTTAAAATATATTCTTTTCTATCATTATCATAATTATTGTATTTTAAATATTTTTTTTGTAGTACACCATCTAATATGCTATAAGATTTATAAAAAATTCCACTCGATAAAACTAAAAATAACCAACATGATAAAAAACTTAGATCAATCATTAATAATAGATATTATTGTAATCTTTAAGCTCTTTTTTTATAAAAACTTTGTAAAAAATGATGCTGATTAGTATGTAATACTGTAAAATGGTGTAGATACTTTTCGAGGAGCAAATGAAACTTTCTTTGTTTGATCCAAAGGTTGTTTAATAACTTTAGGATGATATCGTAATTTGAATGGTTTCAAAATAAAACTACAATTTTTAAAATTGGTTATATATTGTTTCATCCATTCATTGGGTTCTGAATAATTCATAGTAATAAATTGACATCCTAGATAATAAGGTGTAAAAAAATTATAATTATCTTTTTGGCGTCCTTTAAAATTAGGAAATACAAAAGTCAAATTCTTTTTATTGAATTCGGCAAGTTCTTTGGGGTCATAACTCTCCTTAACTTTATCATATGTTAGCATTCGAGTGTTACCTCCAATTATAGGGTTTAAATTAATGAGTTCATCCATCATTGTCCCTCCAACATCATTTGTGCTTATCAAAATTACTTTTCCAATAAGTTTTTTTATAGGAGTTGTAGCGATATTAGTATTACTAAAACGTCCTTGATAACTAAACTCTTGTGGCAAGAATTTACCTGATAAATAAGCTTTTAATATCTCAGCACATTTATCTATTGTTTTCTTATTATACCATGTTTTAAAATTTAAATTTATGAAGAAAGGATCCATTCCATTCTTAATGTTCCCACTAAAAGCATATTTGGATACGAATTCGATCACTTCATTAAAATTTATACTGGTAGTATTATGCCAATTGCCTACTTGTTCCCCACCACATACAACTGGTTCAGTACAGCTACTAAATGTTTTATTCATTATATCTAGATCAATATATCTAGCACCATACCTTATAGCATATTTAATTCCATCTAAATGAGCATAATCATAATAATTAGTGCATGGTAAATATGATTTATACGAGGACGCTATCCAAAAATCACATAACTTATAGTCCTTGTTCATATATTTTCTATTATATTGTAGAGGTTGGACATCTGATAACTCTTCAAAAGCATTTTTCATTCTACTCACATATCTTGGCACACGTCTAAATATTACTACAAAATAAAATACTACAATGATAGCAGCAATTACACCTAGTATTACTTTTGTAGTATTCTCTTTAATGAATTTTGTTAATTTTTCTCTATCAGCTGATAATTTAGATATATACTTTTGAGCAGTAGGATTATTAGCCATATTAGATAAAGAATTCTTAAGATTATCGATAGTATCAGTATTAGAAGACATATATTAATATATAAAAAGATATTATAAGTTAACGTTGAAAATCAATAAATACTAGATATTATTTAAAAAAGTATTTCTGAAAAAAAAATCTCAAATAGTTTTACAAAAATAAAAAAAACCCCCCCCCCCCTAAGAGAAACTCTTAATGAGGAGGAGGAGGGAAATTAAGAGAAACCTCCTAATTAAGAGTTTTTTAGTGACTAAGTTTTAGGAACTTTATGAAGCTAAGACATTTAAGGAATTTTTAAGAGAAAAAAACTCTTAAAAAACTCTTAAAAAACTCTTAAAAATTCCTTAAAAAACTCTTAAAAAACTCTTAAAAAAGTATTTATTTAAGGAATAATATATTTATATATATAAAATATGGTATTATACTCCTGTCCAAGATGTTTATATAATACTAAACAGCGTCGAGATATTAGAAAACATTTTATGAGAAAGAACCCCTGCAGAATTATTGCTGATCACATTTCTATAGAAGAATGTATGTCTATAGTATTAGGTGAGGAATTCAAAAAAACTCTTAAATTCCCTCAAAAACCCTCATTTTCCCTCAAAAAAACTCTTAATACTCCCTCAATTTCACTCAAAAACCCTCAAAATCCCTCAATTTCACTCAATTTCCCTCAATTTCACTCAAAAAATGAGGGAATTCCCTCAAAAAAAAACACTGAGACCATATTAGGAGAAAGTTTAAGAGAAAATACGAGTGATATAAGTTTTTACGATGATAACAAGCAACATTTAAATTATCATATAGATGAATCATTTCAAAAAAAAAACACTGAGACCATGTTAGGAGGAAATATAAGGAATAATCACATACCTAATGAATATTATTACCATACAACCCATGAAACAGACTCTGACGATGGAAATCAGTGTAAATATTGTGGTAAAACTTATTCTCGAAAAGATAACTTATCGCGTCATGTAAAAAGTTGTAAAGAACGTCATGAAGAAATAGAACATAATAATAATCATGAAGTATTTACTAATAAAGCTGCCAATGTTAATGAACTTATGTTTTTAACAAGCTCCAATCAAGATAAAATGGTATCTTATGAAGATGTCAAGCGGTTACTTGAAGCTGAAAGAAATAGAGAGAGAGAGAAATCAGAGTATATAATCTGTGAGTTAAAATCACAAATAGAGGTATTATTGAAAAATCAAGGTAGTAATAATACACATACTACAAATTATAACATAATGATCAATTCCTTTGGTAAAGAAAACCTGGATTATATCTCGAAAGATTATATAAATAATATTATTAAGTCAGGACCAATTAACAGTATTCCTAAATTATTAAAGTATATTCATTTTAATCCAGAGCATAAAGAGAATCATAATATAAAAATTAATAATAAAAAAGAAAATTATGCTCAAATATTTAATGGCGATTCATGGGAATATAGAGATAAAAAAGCTACTATAAGTGATATGAGTGATAGAGCATATGATATATTGAATAATCACTATCAGGTAGGTGCCAATTCATATATGGATAAATTTAAGGAGCAATATGATGAAAGGAGTAAATCTTTATATAGAAGAGTTCATAAAGATACAGAGATGATGATACTTAGTAATCAGAAACAACTTAATCAGATTTCTTAGTTAGTACTTCAGTCCATAGTTGTGCTAGATTTTTAATGGCACTGTCTTCTGATTTAATATAATTTGACCACCAAGCTATTCTTTGTCTGACGGTCTCGCCTGAAATACTATGTGTATCCCAAAGTGAATATGATGGAATTCTCCCATGATTAATAAATAGAACAGAATTACGCTGATGACTCTCAATGTCATAATTTGAATAATTTATATCAGGAACAGTTTCTTCGATATAACTAATATGATAATCCATTTTGTTTAAAATAAATAAAAGTTTATTTTTTTTTATCAAATTTATAATACATAAAATTTATTATTTCTTGGAAATCCAAAATAATCATTATCTAGCCTATATAAAGTGTGATTATATCTAGAATTTTCAATTGGAGTATATTTTTTGGTTACTTTATTTATAGTATATTTCTGCATATATTTAGTCTTAAATAAATCTAGGTATGTATTTTTATTACCTGTATTTCCCAAAATATTAAGAACATGATCTCTAATTTCGTCATTTGTTATAATTTTAACATCAGATTTTAAACTTATGGTAAGAGTTGCTAAAAACCAATAATTGTCGTCATTTTGCCCATAGTCAGTAAAATATATCTGTTTATTATAAATCCAATTTTTCATGATATGAAAATTATTACGGTGTTTTGTATGTAATATAATCAATGGACTATGACCATTATTTATATAATATTTTACGCAATTATTAATATAGTTTTGATTAAGTGGATATGTGTTACCATAATATCCTAAGTTAGCCCCATCAATAATTATATCATATGCAGTATTTTCTAAGAAATCGATAATTGTATGTAATGGCTTACAATTATTGCTTAATTTCGCTATAAGTCTCATTTTATTTTGAATAGAAATGTCTATAAGTTTTAGATTTTTTAAATACTCATTATTAAGCGAAGTGGATTTGATATATTTTTCATCTATTTGATTACTATTGAAATTTAGTTGAAAATATTTCATGTTACTAATTATATTATAGGTGCAATGTTTATTATAGTATATTAGGAACTTAATACATGTATTTGATGGCATTTGTATATAATTTTCAGTATATAGATTGAACAAATTTTCAACAAAATCTAGTTTATTATTACTATGTTCTTTATAAATTAATTCAAGTATTGGTTCAATGTGTCTATTTGAACAATGTTTCATATAATCCACATCTTCTAGATATTTGATAGCATTATTATAGTTATCAAACTCACAATATTTTTTGATAATAATTGCGTATGTTGAAGGTGTCAAAGTTTCTGTATATTTAGATATTATTGAATCTAATGACTTAATATCAGATAAGGATGCTAATAGTATATTTAGACTGTTTATAGATATATTATTAATTTTGCCTATATAGCTCATAGCATCAATAGTCTCCGACTTTTTAAAAAGAGCTAATATTTCAGCATCCATTGTAATATAAAATATTGACAACGCGTATGATTATAAAAAAAGTGTCAAATTTATTTATTTGTGAAAAATGCTAGTCGTTTTTGTCTAATTTCTTCTCTTGTAAGTTTTTCACTACTAGATGTTGAATCGTCGTCGTTTATTTGAAGGTCGCCTGTATCATTTATTTGAACTTCATCATCTTCCAATGGTATAGTTCTAGTTGATATGGAGAATGGTCCATTTAGAATATCAGGTCTAATAATGGGTTCTGGTTTAGGAAGTGGGACCTTTTTTAGAATATCAAATTCAACCTCTGCTTCTGTATTATTTATAAGACATATATCGAATGGTTCTAATTGAATGACTTTAATACTATGATCTAGGAGTGGAATTACCTGATTTTTACTAATAAATTTATGCTGTTTAGTAAGTAGTTCTTCAAGACCAGTCTTAAGGTCAGGTATCATGTCAAGAAGTGTATCCATAACTTCGAATTTAATAAATGTAGCTTGTGGAGGATTAAATATTTCAATTGATATCAGCGAGGGTTGGTTAAAATCCATAAGTAGACTTTCAAATTTAGAATTGGGCAGAAAGCAACTATTCTCTGGTGCTGAAAACTCTAAACAAGATACGTAAGATACCGATGTACATTCGAATGTAGGATTGAAGTATGTAATCTTAAAGATACAGCCGTCAGGGTTATCTAATATTTCTTTTTCATACTTTTTAAGTAGTTCTGGCGGTAATATAGCCTGGTTTGAATTTGATATATTATTATTACCGGTATTGTTAATATAGGCTTCTGGATATGCTAATAATTCCATATCTGTGTTTAATTTTAAAAATTTAATAATTTTTAAAGTCAAATTTTTATTATATCATATGTTTAGTTAAATATAAAGTCATGAGACTGTTTTTTGTTATCTAATATAGAATTAATACTATGATTTAAACAAAAAAATGACCCATGTTCTCTATTATATTGACAATCTTTTTTACAACAAGTGACTGACCCACCTTGATGCTCAGCAGCGACACGCTCTGCCTCCTTTAACATACTTACTATTGAAAATATATCTTTTGCTTTTTTGTAAATAGTTTTACCTACCAGGTCTTCGGATGATAAATCAGCTTTAGTTATTTCTACAAATTCCTTTCCTGATGATGAAACGAAAGCTCTATTATATAGACCTCTACTAGATATAGTTATCCATGATTTTGGTAGCTCTTTATCGGTAATAACCGCTTTGGATATTTTTTTCCAATTTTTTTTCGATTTACCACGGTTATCAATAGGCGTAGTATCTTCCATATCATCTTCGGCAGCGGCTACAGCAGTGTCTTCGCCAGCTAGTTCGTCGTCCAACCACTCACTTTCCTCAGTAGTGTTGTTATAGGAATATCGCCGGCTCGTTTCTTCATCAAATAGAATATCCACATCAGCGTCGTCGTTAGATGGTTCGTCGTCCAACCACTCACTTTCTTCAGTAGTGTTGTTATAGGAATATCGCCGCTTTGTTTCTTCATCAAATAGAATCTGAATATCACTGATGCCATTAGTTGCCTCCTCATGTGCTTGTCCCTCTTCAGCATCATAAGTATCTTCGTTTTCTTTGTATAATATCCAATTGTTTGGTATAATAAACGTCATACCATCTATTAACAGACCTAATATGTCCTGTTTAACAGGTTTTTTAGTGGGTCTTATATGTGTAAATAAATACTGGTCTTGGCCGGCATTCATACTAATTTTAGCATAACGATCAGTTCTCCATAATTCCAACTTGCCTGATTCATAACAATGTCTTAGATTACTAATTTTATCATTAGAACTTACAATATCATTTGTTAGCCAATCGCCACTTAATTTTTTCCAATCAGATCTTAATACTATATAGGGCGGGTCTTCTGTTTGAGGGCTTTTTTTACCATAATATATCATCTTGTGATTTTCATATTCTTTTAACTCGTACCCAGTTGCGTTGTAAATAACACCATTTTCAATTATAACTTGTTTAAATTCATCATTCATCAACATCAATGTATCATGATTGTCTTCTGTATTATAATATATACTGTCTAAATTTATATATGTGCAAGTTAATCCATCGCCTCGAATCAGTGTAATCAAATCTTTTGAGATATCATATTTAGACGCTAGTGTCTTTTCCAAAAGATCATTATCTTCTATATTAGTGCTTATATTTCCTATAGGATTAATATTCAGTAATTCTAGAAATGATTGTTTAATTTTATTGTGTATTTTACGGTAATTAGGTTCCTTTAAAAATTTTTGAATATTCAAAAAGTTACAGTCTTTTAAATCATCAGTATTTTTCATATTCAATTTTTCAGATCCAAAATCACAAACTTGAACTTGAGAATAACTAAGTATATTATGTAATCGAAGTATCATATCAAAGATAAAGTTATGTCTCATAGCAATAGACTTATCTGTAATTTCCTTCTCATATACCCATGATAAATTATTATGAGGGGGGAAGTCATTAATAAGTTTGTTATTTTTGATCGATAGTAAACCCTTTCTATGGTGAATATTAGCTAATTGTGCTCCCTGTGCCCCAAAGTACATCGTCCAATTGTTAGCCTGGTATGGTTTTGAGACATTATTTGTTAGTTTATTATCTAATTTGTTAACCATATATTGTTTTCCTTCTTCTTCCCCATTTAGTTTATGTCCATTAAAGGAATCACTTACTAAACTGCCAAATTTATGTTGTCCAAACCCTTTCCCATTTATTCTTGCCGTTTCAGTATAATTGAAATCTCTGACAGAAAATTTAACATTTGTTATTTCTTCGTCAATAGATTTTTTGATATCATCTATTTTAATGTTAGTGTCCTGATCGAACATGGTGTTATAAGTTTCATTTAAAATATCATTGAAACATATTTCACCATCATTTGTTGTAATACATTGTAATCTAGGCATTCTCTTGAAAGTTAAAGACACTGTGAAAAATCGAAACCTATGAGGACTTAGCGTATCATTAGTTAATCTGATACGATTACCATTTATATTTAAATAATTTATATTACATGGATAATTATCAAATGTTTGAGTCATTATGTTATAAAAATCTATTTTATCAAGCTTTTCCATTACATCTTTTAATACCTTTTTTATTTGATTACTATATATATGTGAACTCTTGTTATAAAATTCGACTAGCATTTTTCTGGTCAAATTAAGGTCAGGTGTTCCTTCTAGTCTGAATATAGGTTTATGAATTTCTTGGCCATTTAGTTTTCTAATGACAGTTACCGCATATAATTTCTTAAAAATATAGTCATAAAAAGAATTGATAATATTAGTTTTTATCTCAATTTCCAGTTTTTTAAACTCATCTTTTACTGAATCTGAAACAGTATGTTTATTTTGTGATATATACGCTGCTAATCTATCTAGATTAAATATCGCGGTGCCTGATTTATAAAACGTAGAATTTCCTTTGACGTAATTTTTTAAGTTACGTATACCAAGAGTAGATGCAGTCAACGCCCTCGACTTCCATTTGTTTGTTTCATTCCATTCTTTTAATTCTTCACCTGCTTTACTCTGAAATGTTTCAGTTTTTTCCATTTTATAAAGTGGATGGTTAACACTTTCCAAATCGTCACATTGGTTTGTTGCAGAACATGATGTGTATATATCTTTATATTTATAATAATTAGTGGGATTATCACTAAGATTTTTTCTTATTTTATTCGAGACTCGCTGTTTCTCACTATTGTCAGTACTGGCTTTTAAGGTTTCGTATAATTCTTTAAGGGTGTCATCTATATTAAATTCACTGCTTTTTGAACCAAAATGATTGTTAAAATATTTGTATAAAAATACTGATTCAAAATCAGCAAACATACCCATATCAACACCTTCACTGTATAATGTATTAATAGTTTCCTTAAACCAATTAGAATTTGAAGCGTCTTTATATTGACAAACAGGTGCGATATTTTTATAATCTGATATAGGAAGTGGATTAAATCTACTACCACCTAAATCAAAACTATTATCAATTATGTATTCAAGATGGTCCTGATATGTTCTATCGAATGTCATACTATTTACTAATTTCATAATATTAATTGGATAGAACTTATTAACAATTTCAAAACGTTGTAAATGTTTTTTTCCTTTTTCAACCAATGATTTTGAAAATGTTCTGTTTCTTTCAATAAACATGTAATTATTAGAAATTAATTTTATAATATCTGCCATATTAATTGCTTCAATTTTTTTATCAATACGTTTGAAACGTACTATCTTCTTATCTCCCTCCTTTGCCATTCCTTTATAAAGTGGTAATAATTTAAAATCTTCGTTTTTTATATAGTTAAGTGTTTCCTCATTTGTAGGACCCAATACATTTAAGTTTGCCGATATAAGTTTAGGAATAGTCTCAACGATCTTTTTATTATAATATGAATTAGTAATAAATGTAGCATACGTCGAGATTGACGAATATGTGTGGGGTAAAAATGAAAGATCATGAGAATATGAAATATGGGGAGACGATGTTAGGATAAATTTATCTTTATCATCGTTACTTTTTTTTAATTTAATAGTTCTTACCATAGATCTATCAATTGAACTATTTCTCAGATCATTATTTTTA
>Ga0209092_10000962_pt1 | contig 29209 bp, 52 predicted proteins | sample FraStrMetagenome_FD_187446 | JGI IMG/M metagenome (GOLD analysis project Ga0209092, IMG submission 187446) | Marine eukaryotic phytoplankton communities from Arctic Ocean - Fram Strait ARC3M Metagenome (SPAdes) (version 2) | ecosystem: Environmental > Aquatic > Marine > Oceanic | place: Fram...
ATCACCGCTAAATGACACTGCACCGTCAGCAATGTTAGTTTGTTTTACCTGTATAACACTCCCTGCTGGTGGAATAAACCCGTTACTAGCATCCAGTGTTTGACCACTTGGTATTATCACCTTGTTCGCATTAGACCCAGATGTTGGTCCTATTAAGTTTTCGACTTGTAATGTACTCATCTATATCACCGTTAAGTTTCCATTGACTGTCAGGGTAATACCCGATGCAACAGTAAGTGGTCCTGTAGCACTCGCATTTTCGTCTGCGTCAATTGTTGTGTTAGTGTTTAGCTCTTGTTCATTAACTCGAAAGATGTCACCAGCTTGTGTACCTACTGTACCATTATCGCCTTTAAACATACCACCACCCGTAGGTGTACCTTGTGCTATGTAACGTGAGTCTGATACGGTTTTATTGTAATGGTTGGCAAGTTCAAAAACATCAAAAGCAACCACTTCTAGTATATCGTCTACTGCGGCACCTGTTGTTAAAACAACGTCACTACCATTAGTAGCTGTGTAATCTGCAGACGCTAACTTAATACCGTTTAAGTATACGTCTAGAAAGCCCGGCTCATAACCGGAACTCCCAAAAGTTGTTTGTCCCGAAGTCGCTAAGAAAGCGTCTCTTGTTTGGACATTCTGCGGAGAAGGTGCAGAACCTATATATCCTGACATTTTCTATGCCTCCTGCTAATTATATTTCTTGTGCATCCATAGCTGTCTGGTATGCAGTCTTAACTGCGTCTGACCAAACGGCATTGCATATTGCTTGTACTTCTGTTGACTCACTTGAGATGTCCGTGTCACCCCATGTATCACCTGATTTAGTTGAGCAAGATAAGACGTGACGATGGAAACCTGATGATAGTTCTACACCATCTTCCATAACTGAGGTTTTGGTTCTCACTTGCACATGTTTGTGATCTCCAACGATTTCAATCTTATCTTCTGTTATTACTTTTGCTAGTGCCATATTGGCCTCCTATGTTTTATCGTGGCGTTAGTGCCACCTGTCCAACCCCATCTCTGAGAGGGTTATTGTGTTGTTCTATAAGTTACATCCATGTGGAAATTTACTGAACTTCCTATGCTATTATCAGTCATATAAGCAGTACCGTTATCTGAGGCTGTACCACCAGATAGACGAAAATAGCCAAAGTTGTTGTTGTGTTCCATTAAGAACAGAGGAGATTTAGAACCATCTGACAAACCAGAAAAATACCCAAATTTACCAACACCACGGTCATTTGATGATGAAGCGTTATTTGTAAAAGGAAAACCTCCCATCCCAAAAACACCAGTAGATGTGTTTCTATCAAAAATAATAGCGATAGAACAAAAAACAAATTGACCTATCTTTACATATGAACCTACTTGGCGAGAATAGGTTTCAGCATTTACTCCTACCCAACTTATATCAGGCGTCCAAGTCCCCTCTTCATAATCGTCCAACTTATTCGCTGAACCTGTACCGCCGAGGTATACTCCACCTGATAGGTAAGCGTCTTTGAATCTAAAATTAACTTCTCCAATATCTACAGCACCATTGCTCACTGCACCAGTTCCGTTGGTTGGATAAATCTTTGCAACATCAGAATCAAAACGTATGCCTGTTGCTCCACCAGCAATATATAAATCATTACCGCCCACAACACCTGTACTACCTACAACTACACTATCTTTATGTAAAGCAATCAAACGACCATCATCAGTAAGGCGGTTAACATTTACAGGTGTGCCACTATCTCTCGTAAAATCAGCAACAGTGCTTCGTAAGGCTATTCCAGCAGTTCCAAAAGCATCAGTAGTCTTACCCACCAACACATTCTCTGAGCTATCAATCGTGATTGCTGTGGCGTTACCATTGTCGTCAATGCTTGGTGAGCCAGTGCCTGTTAGAGCAGAGCCATCTCCTGTTGGCGACAGGAAAGCAGCATCAGCTTCTGTCTTTGTGTAATGGTCAGACAACTGGAAGGATGCTTGTGATACTACTACAATTTCATCTCCACTTTCTGCCGCTACTGTAAGTGTTATATTCGTGCCGTCTGTGGCTGTATAGTCTGTACCGTCTACTAACCTTACACCATTATGAAATAGGTGAACTCGTCCTGTGTTATAAGTCAAGCCAGTTAAAGAGGTAGTTGTTCCAGTAATAGAGAATTTCTTTTTATACTCTGTACCAGAACTTACTCCGGGCGCTTTTACGCCTATATATCCTGACATATGATTAAGCCTCCAATGCTGTTAGTCTTGCCTCAATAGAAGCAAATCGTTGTTCGTTGTATGCGGCTACAAAAGAGAGTAACTCAGGGTAACGAATACCTAGTCTAGTTTTTTCTGTTGCACCTTCTGGTGCTTCAGCTTCTGTGTCGTAAGTGTCAGTGCGAGTGTAAGCATCTACTGCTTCAACAGCTTCTGTAGTTACATTGCCATCTTTGTCTAGCACTTCAGCTACAGCTTCTACTGCTGGTACTTCTACATCGTGTGTCCACCATGTGTCTGAACAGAATAAACCATACTTACTTGCATCTAAACTTTCTGCTGTAAAAGCCGCCTGTACGTCTTGAGCTATGATACCTGTATGATTTCTAGCACCATCTCCTTCCGTAGCAACTTTATCTTTCCATCTGTAGTTTTTAAACATTGCTGAAATACGTTTAGCTACTAGCATTTCTGTTGCTGTAAGAGATGCTATGTCTTGCTTCTCTGTCTGATCAGATGTGTTTATTGACCCGTTTGTTGCATAAATGTTAGTCCAACGATATGCCCCGTGACCTATGTTATATTGGTTATCTCTTAGTGTTCCATCGTCATTAGATGAGATTAAACCACTACCATCAAAAACCACCCCAAAGTCTGAACTAGCTACACCAGCTATATAAAAACCAGAACCCCCACGACCAATACTACCATGAACTGTACCATTTCGTCGGAAGCTAAGTATTTCGCCGTCATTTGTTCCTCTATCAAATACTGAAACAGTACCACTGTCACGGTGATGATTAGTAAACCCAGAAGACTCTATTACAAATCCAGAATCTGCATCTTGGATATTAGTCTTACCAAACATAAAGTTGCCCGATGAGTCGATGCGCATACGTTCTGAGCCGCCAGCACTAAAACTTAATGTGTTAGCCCAAAGGTCTAGATTCTTAGACCCTTGCCTTGATGCTATTTGTAATGTTGTACTACTTGGTGCAGAAATCTCAAAACCATGGCTTCCTGTTGTCTGTAAAACAGCTATTGTGCCATCGCCAGAACGGGTAACATCAAGCGGTGCATCTGGAGAATCTGTCCCAATACCAACGTTGCCCGATGAGTCGATGCGCATACGTTCTGTGTTGTTTGTTCCAAAAATAAGGTCGCCCGATAAAGATAGTAAAGAAACTTTATTAGCGTCAGTCGTTATTGAACCAACATGATTAGAACCATTTCTAAATTTCATCATGTTACGACCTGTTCCAGCCGCTCGTCTAATTTGTATTTCTCCGTCTGCGCCTATGTAAGCTGTATTATCACCAGCACCAAGAGACGTTGATGGGTTAGCTCCAATACCAACGTTGCCTGATGAGTCGATGCGCATACTTTCTGCGTTGTTTACAATAAAACGCATACTGTTGTCAGAGTGGTGGTAATCTAAAATGCCAATGTTGACATCGTCAGGGTCGGCAAACATGATGCGACTAGGGTCTGTGTTTTGAGCAGTAAGTGCTAAAACAGCTTGTCCAACTGTACCATCATCATATATTTCTAGTTGTCTACTAGGAGAACTAGTCCCAATACCAACATTAGATCCACTAACTGTTATAGCATCGGGTATATTAATTAAGTCTGTTTGCTTAGACATTATCTTGCTCCATTACACTTATGATAGCATCTACAGAACTAGCTACAGTAGAGGTCACAATTACAGTGTCTCCTGTTTCTAATACTATTTTACCATCTAATGGGCTTAAACCCGCGTTTGCAGGTAAGGGGACATTCTTAACTAAGTACATACCCGCTGTTTGTAAGTCTGCGTTTACTTGTCCAGTTGTAACGTTAGAAATGTTAAATCCAATAACTATTGCAGTTTTGTTTGAAGGGACTGTGTAAACTGTTGTTGCACTTGTACCTATACCGGTGCTTGTATATCTTTTAAATGTATTTGCCATTTTCTTTATCCTAGTGCGATTGCCAGTGCCGCTACTCGTGCGTCTACTGCTTCATTAAAGTTTGCTGTTGAAGATTCGTTACTACTGTCTCCGATGAAGAATTCACCATCGTTAAGACTTATAATACCCATCTCTATTACGTTTCCAGAAGTATCTTTAGTGTAGATAATCTTGTCTGCTAAGTTAACAGCAAGCTCTCCGGGTTGTAAATCAGCCGCCAAAGGGACTGAGCCTGCTACCGAGGATTTCTTATGAATAATTTTAGTTGCCATTGGGCTTCTTTCCTATGTGTGAGGTGGAGGTGACTATAGAGCCACCCCCAAGTTGTTTTAGTATGTACCGCCATCTAGAATTACGTTCTGTAACTCTTCGTTAGCTAAGTCCCACTTATTATCGGCTTCATTCCAAACGAATGATTTGTTAGCCGCTGTCCCGCGTTCTATTTCTATACCACCATTTTGTGATGGTGTTCCTGTTTCATCAGAGTTTAACAAGATGATTGAATCACCAATGTTAACTTCATTTGAGTTTACAGAAGTTGTTGTACCATTGACTGTTAAGTCACCCGCAATTACAACTGTACCTGTGTTGTCACCTAAACCCGCAGGGTCGATAGTGATGGTTGAACCACCTTCTATTAAGCTTGTTGTGACCTTATTAAAGGTAACGTTGTCAGAAGTTCCTACTGCTTGACCAATAGCTACTTCGCCATTAGTAATAGTTACACCAGTTCCGCCATTAAAGTGTGCTCTTGTTTCACTAGCACTTGGGCCAGTATAAGTAATAACACCTGTAGCACTGCTGTAAGCTAAAGAACCGTCTCCGCCCGCATCTGTTACAGAAACTTCACCACGAATGTTTGCTGATGTTACTTTATTAAAAGTATAAACACCACTAGAGTAAGCTAGCTCACCATAACCTGTACCGGAGTTAGCTACTGATAGTAAACCTTCGACATCTGATTCAAAGTTAGAGTTTACAAAAGCCGAACCATTCCATTTTAAATGGTCACCTGAAGATATTGATGTTAGTGTTACATCTTCTAGTGCGCTTAAAGTTTGATAACCCGCTGATACAAAACCAGTACCATTATGTGCTTTAAGAAGGTTATTAGCAGTATCATACCACAAGTCACCTTCAACAGGGTTAGATGGTGCTGATGCATCGACATAAGCTCCAGTAATTTCTTTTATGTTATTTCCGCTGTCTTTAGTATAAATCTTGCGGTCTACAAGGTTAATTGCTAACTCGCCTTGTTCCAAGTCAGCTGTTAAGGGGGAAGCTCCACCGGTAACGCTCTTCTTTAGTAAAATTTTAGTTGCCATTAGAAGCTACCTCCAATAATATATGTTGTTTGTTTTTCTATGCGATTAGTCGCTTGGTATTTTTGTGCTGTTTCGTCATAAACTAAGACTGCACCATCTTCTTTATTCGTGTTATCTAAGTCGGTAAGTTTACTAGTTGTAAACTGATGATTTTCAAATTGACTTGTTGTCGAATTGTACTGAACAATATCTCCGTCTTGAACGTTGCTTATTGTAAAGTCTGACAAGTTATCTATATCAAATTCGTTATCTAAGCTACCGGCATTAATATCATAAGTGGTACCATCTGCTTTGGTAATAGTTGCTATTACTTCTGCATCAACAAGTTGTATGTTAGTCAGAGAATCGCCTTTAGAGCCTTGTCCACCAGTACGGGACAAGCTTAGTGTGTGTTCTTGTTTATCGATTGTTAAAGTAATATTGTTGTTATCAACCGTTGTTGTGTATTTAGACATTCTTATACCTCCTCAGAAGGAGAGAATAGAATTTCAACTAGTCCACGCATAGGCTTCCATATCTGTTGGTTATTACCTATACCGTTATCTGCTACCTCAACACCAATCCAAGCATAAGCTGGTTTTTCAGGTGAAGGTTGAGTTACATATAGAGAAACCAAGTTTTCTGGTATAACAATATTAAATGTGTTGTCAGTTACTACAGCATCTATTATTGGGAGTGTTGTTACCTGACCTCCGCTTTGTACAGCAGTAGGTAGGCTTGTTGGGTCTGAGTGGTTTAGAGCAGAGCTATCAGCTTCTACAATCTTAGCTGTGATTGTATAGCCTGTTAAGTTAGTGAGCCATCCGAGAGTAACTCCCATGTGAATTTGCTCACCTTCTACTACTGAAACCAACACAGAACCGTTATCTTTAATTAAGTCTTTTGACTTACTATTAATTCTTGAACGTGCCATGTTTTCTTTTTCCTTTCTGTCGAACCTCAGTTGGACAAATTTGGTTAAGGCAATCCCCCGTTAGGGGAATCGCAAAATTATTTTTATTTTTATTAAGGCGTATCAGTAACTAAATCACCAGAAACAAAGTTATAACCAGTTAAAGGCGCACTGCCTTCAATGTCAGCTATAGTTGTTACAGAAGTTTCATCATAGTTCCAGTGTGATAGGAATTCTGTTTGGTCTGTTGTTAGACCAGTTCCAGAGCCACCCCCGTGCTTGGAATCATGTTTGAGAATACATTGGTCATCTTAGTGAGTTTCCGATACCCAGACAGTTGCTCCACCAGTCACTACAACTCTCATTTCATTTGCTAAGAAGATTTCTTCTAAAGCTGAAGCTGAGTAAGTTTTAACAGTGAACCAAGAGGCTGAGGGATCTAAACGCATTTGTAACTGTACACTCCCTGAGACATAGTTTACTTGTACTAAGCCTTTTGGTTGGTTTGAGTTATCATTAACGTTACCATAGACAGTGTTGGAAATATAATCTCCAGACATATCGTCAGCAACAAATTTTCTTGCATGATTAGCCATAGTTTATTTCCTTTTCATTCTATTGCCAATACGCTTGGCTTTATTGTTAAGTCTTCTACTCTTACGAGCATAGTGTCCTAGTTTAATTCTACGTGCTAGGTTAAGTTTATTATCACGTTTAAGTATAGAGCCTTGCATGTTACGTTCGACTGCTTGAGCCTTATCGTCATACTTAGCACTACGTTTAATTGCTTTTGCTTTTCTCTTAGTGAGAGAAACTTTAGGCTTACCGCCAGATAGTCTCAATTTGGTCTTAATTGCACTACCCACTCCACCCTTTTTACGTTTCATAGCTGAAGCCTTTACAGCTTTAGCCAATGCTCTTTTCTTAGCAGGAGTCATTGCTGACTTCCCCACCTTCTTGCCGAGTTTCTTACCGACAACTTTTCTTAGAAGTTTGCTACGTAAAGACATTACTGTGACTTCGCCTTCTTGAGTTTTATAGTAGTATTGCTTACTTTTGCTAAACGCTTGTAGTAGTCTTGTAGTTGTTGTGTATTAACCGATTTCGAATCAACCGTCTTTAAAAGTGAGTTAACTGATTTTCTTACGGCTTTCTGTTGAGATTTACTACTGTAAGCTTTCGCAAGTGTATTGATAGCTTTTCTGTTGTTAGCTCTTAACGCCTTCTTATTAGCTATGTTAACCGTTTTACGACTAAGTGCTTTAACACCTTTTTTGCTAGATAATAACTTAACACCTTTTAACTTTACAAGTTTAGAGCTAGACCGTTTAATAGCACTAGCTTTAACAGCTTTAGCCAAAGCTCTCTTTTGAGCAGAAGACATACGCTTAGCCGCTTTGTAGGTTATTGTTCTAGTAGTTTTAGACTTGGAGAGACGTTTAAGAGCATTACGTAATAATTTTCTTCTTATTGACATAGTAGCTCCTATTATTTCTTATTACGGTTCCAAAGCTTTTGCATAGCCGCTTTCTTCTTAGCTGACCAAGAAGACATAGAACTAGATGCTTTTCCAACTTTCTTCTTAAGCATTGACTTCTTGCTTAATAAAGATGTTTTAGAACCAGTCATCTTGTTGATGCCTTTGTTTAACTTAGACTTCAATCCTGATGTCTTAGAAGTAGTTCTAGCTAGTGCTGTAGACTTCTTCATGTTGCTTCTTGCTTTGTTACCAGAAGTGTTAACTTTTCTAGCTGGAGCCTTCATAAGTTTAGCCGCAGACTTAACAGTTCTAGACTTAGCCTTTACTGTGCCTTTACCTTTTACTTGGATTCCTTTAGATAAGCTTCTAGCGTTCTTTAGTGCTTTAGCTTGTGCTACTTGTTTCTTAGTCTTGCGACCTTTCATGTAAGCCATGTTATATTCCTTTATTATAATTGAACCTGTGGTAGTCTTCATTAAATATACTTTCCACAAGTATTCTATTGTTGTTGTTATTGTAGTCGTTGATGTTGGATACAGAACTATTCACACCAGACTTATAAGAGATTACCTTTGTTAAGCTGTATAGCTCATTTAAAGAGTCCTCTATCTTAAAGGTCTTAACTGTATCATCTATAAATCCGCACTGTGGAGTCGTTAAAGACCAATCACAATACTCTGATATATCTAACTCCCAGAAGTCTCTAAAGCTTACGTTGTTAAACATAACCTTGAATGCTGGGTCATTGACTGCATAAGTATACAGGCTTAATGCTCTTGTATACGGGTGTCTTGTTATTGCATAGACCTTCCTACTACCCATATCAAAAGAAGATATAGGGTTATGCTGACTAAGTCTGTCAGTAATAGTAGGAGAACTATGGGGCATAATCGCAGAGTTATTATACTTCATTAAAGCATTAACCTTGAAATTAGTACCCGATGTCCTTGGTATATGTAATACACACCAATCCTTTGTATAAATCAAAAGCCAAAGCCTCTAGTAGACACCTTGGTGCCACCTCTAACAGGGAATAAGTATTCCACAGCATAGCGTAATCCATCAGTCCAGTGTTCTACACCTTCTTTCTTACAGATAGTAGCTGTATCAGGGTTAGACTCTACCCAAGCAGTACGCTCAATAGACTTAATAGTATTGTTGCATCTAGGATGAATATACATATCAATGTCACCATTAGCGTTCTTGAACTTCTTATTTATAGCCGCTACACTATCAATGATAGGTGGGGCTTTGTTATGTGCTCTAGTAGCTATGCCTTCAGCTTGTAATATGCTAAAGTCTGTTCTACCTACAGCCGCAGAAGACTTCCTAGCTTTTCCAGAAGGGTCTGGGTAACTAATAATCCTGTGGCCTCTATATTTATCCGCTAGATTTCTTGCCAAGGTTTCCGTATCAGGGTGTCCTTGAAACTCATCTAGTATGTGTATTTGATTACCTCTTAGAGCAAAAGCACAAGATGCCATAATACCAACGTTAAAGTCGATAGCTACGTGTACATCTTCACCTGTCTCAAAGTAAGGTAGGTCTTTATCTATATGTTCTTTTCTGTTGAATGTATAGAAAACAGTATTACCAGAGTCCTCAAAGCTAGCTGAATACTCTCTAGCAAACTTTAGTGGGTCTAGTGTTAGCTTGACTCTTTCAATCTCATTCTCATCTAGGTAGGGGGAGTCGTGATAAGTATAGTGATAACTCTTCCATTGATTATCAGCATCCTGTCGATTATACATCTCATAGAAATAGTTATAACCCATTGGTGTGCTAATGATTAAAGCTTTACCAGCATTAGCTCCGAACTTATCTGCGTTCTTTTTAGACCAACGTGTTGCTATACAAGGTTGAATAACTGATTCCCAAGACTCTTTAAGACTTGTACCAGCACCCTTCCAAGAGCAGACCTCATCGGCTACTACGAAGTATTGACCACTACCACGCATCCTTTCAGATGCTTCATAGGACCATATCTTTAATATGACATTATTAGGGAACCAGAATGTTCCTGCTACTCTACTAGATTTCTCTGCGTAAGCTTCAGCACCTAGTATATAGGCTATTAAGGGATAGTAGATATCAATAGCCTGTGCATAAGTGGGAGCTATAATAGCAACATTCTTATTAGGTACAGACGAATCTAATTCCATTAATTCTTGTACAGCTATCATAGCCGCTGTAGCCGCTAGGAATGATTTACCAAAACCACGACTAGCATTAACAACAGCATAACGACATGATTGTTCTACAAAGAGGTCATTAATAACATCTGACTGTCCTTCGTGCAATACTATTTCTTCCATTATATCTCTCCGGGCGCTACCGCACCACTAACTATTATACACCATTATACTACTACACACTATTGTTGTAATGTAAATAATGACACAGACCACTATGGTCTTATTGTTACTTCTTCCTTCGGGCATCTGCACTAGCCTTTTGGGCTTTCTTTAGTGCGGCTTTCTGTTTAGCAGTCATAGGACCGCGCATACCGGATACTTTACCAGATGCTATACGATTACCGAAAGTCTTATAACGAGGGTCTGATTGTAATACTTTAGTACCACTCATACGCAAAGGTTTACCAATTTCTTTAGCGGCTCTTTGCATCTTCAACTTAAACTTAAATAGTCGTCGTTGGAACTCTGATTGTTTTAAATCCATCTTATTTAGCCTTTCTTCTAACGACTATCTTACCGTTAACTTCAGATACTTTCATACCTGCTTTTTCTGTTTGGGCTTTTAATTGCTTATACTTCTGAGCAACAGTGAGGGGTTTCTTCTTAACTGTTTTCTTAACAGGTCTACTATACGCCATTATTTCTTCCCTTTATGTTACACATTACTTACTAACAAGATTTCAAAAGTTCCTGTAACTCTTGTGTTGTTAGTTTCAGCTTCTGCCGCTATAAAGTCAATATCTGTCTTCTCAGCAAGTACAATAGGAATCTTAGGAGCATAGTTGTAGCTACCCTCAAAGACTTCTGCCATGTGAGCAATCTTAAAAGAAGAGTTTAATGGTCTCTGTAGAAGCCTAATTTGAGCGTCTTTATTCTTTTGCGCTGTAGCACTAAGCTGAACAAGATACCCCGTATAGTCAGCAGGAATGGTATAGACACACATTAGTGTCTGACCTAGACCTTCATCGACCTTGGCTACCACTACACCACCGACACTAGCAGTAATGTCTCCAGCGTTAACTCCAGTGTGGTTGTAGATAATGCGGAACACACGAAGGAAAGCATTAACAGTAACAGCAGGAGTAGTGCCTGTCATGGTTAGCGTCTCAGTGAGTAGGTTGTAGTTAGCATCCAGACCTTGAATCTCAACATCAGAGGTGTCAGCCGCTTCAGTAGACACCATTGTCAGAGTGGAGGCTGTAGCTAGGCTAGCCCACGGATATAGACCACCTTGGCTCCAGATAGTTTCTGGGTCTGTTCCTGTGTCTACATCAAAGTTAGCACCGAATTTATTAATAAAAGAATGACCACCAACTTCACCTTGAGCAACCTTAAGGTAAAAGTCTTCTGCCATCTCTTGCGAGTTAGTTAGTCTTATTGTCATCGTCCTTGCTCCTCATTGTAAGTTTATTAGTTAGTCTTATTGTCATCGTCCTTGCTCTTCTCATTACTTACTAGCACCCACAAATCCTGCAACAACACCAATAATGCCTGTTATGCTCATTTGTAATAGTTCAATAATGTTCTGGTCTAGCTCTGCATTGTGTTCTGAAGCCACCATGAATTCATCAACAACAATTAATCCTAGTAGACCCATAAGACCTACTGCCATTACTAGTACAATTAATCCTTTAATCTTCTGCATTATCGTCTTCTTTCTTTCTCATAGTAAGTTTAATAGCCATTGGTTTCTTAGTAGAAACTTCTTGCTCAATCTTCTCAGGTACTTTCTTATAGCCATAAGCCATGAGGTTGTTAATAAGAGTTCCTTGAGTAGCAATAAGCTGTGCATAAGAGCCACTACCAACACGTATACTACCGTCATTTAAAGACTCCTCAATAGCCTGATATTTCTCAATCATCATCTCAATAGGGTCGAAGCCAAGTTCTTCAAGCTTCTTATAAGCCGCCATAGAGTTAATGTTCTTAGAGCCTTTAGGACGTCCACTTCCCGGCTTCCGTACTTTGTCTAAATTTTTATTTCCCGGATGATTTGCCATAATTGTTTACCTCCTTTTAAGGTTCTGGGGTTGTCATATTGTTTACATAGTTTAAATTTCAAAATAAAACCATTAAAAAACAACTAATTAATAACATAAAAAATTAAGTAGTTGAAATGTAATGGTTTTTATTCTGTAAATAGTTCCAAACTGTTAATAGTTTCACAGATTACTCCAACTCACAGCGATTATTCTCTAAAGGTCCTAAATAAAACCTAGAATTAGATTCTTGAGCTTCTTTTTCATTCATCTCTATAAGCTTCTTTGCGTATACTTCTGTAGTAAAACTTATACCAAATACTTTAGGTACGTTCACCAGTAATATCGCTATGATAATACCATAAACTACTCCACGAACGATAGTCGGTAACAAGAGCTTTTTATGCTCATCAATCATATCACCAAACCCCCTTTTATAATAAAGGTTAAAATACCGCCGATAATAGCTCCAACGAATAGTTTAACAACCCATCCAAGTATGCCATCAAAAGACTTTAGCTTATTCTTAGCAATATCAAGGTGAATATTAATGTTATTAATTTCTTCTTCCATGTCACGTACAGTGTCTCTTAGCTTAAATAAGCGAGTCTCTATAGCGCTCTGTTCGTCACGTAACCTACGAATTTCATCTTCAGTTGACATCTGAAGTCTCCTTTTTATTAATTTAAAATAGTTAAAGGGTTTTGTCTCATAGGTGAGCGAATATATTTAAAAACTTTCTTAAGAACATTTAGAAATAAGGACTTTTAAAGACCTCGAACTTATGTAATTAAAACAACAAAAACAAACTTATTTGTTAAAGCTGTTAGCAAGATAGTTTGTAGATATATTTAATACCCCTACCCCCATAATCCCCCTTCCCCAAGGAGTTCATATCATTATTCCGCCCTATTTTTCTTTAATATTAAATGATTAAAAACTATACAAAAAAAAATATATATAACCCCCCACCTATCCACACAGATTCCCGGTAAGGAGTCCATATGAATAGATGAGGGGTGTAGTTTACTTACCCCAGTGGGATAAGCATGTTAGTATAACTTTATTAGTGTTAGGTAATTTAATAACCATATCCCAATATTCTTCGGCGACAATCACCACAGGGAATAATCCTTCTTCTATAAAACCACTAGGTCTTATTTGATTATATCTGTACATAGAATAAGGTAAGCTACCGATACTACGTGTGAGTGTTCCGGCACGTTGGTCTATGGGGTCAGTCACTACAAAGTTCTTGTTAGGGTCTGACCATAGTTCTCTGATTAGTTTGTCTGTAAATTCATCAACACCGTAGATAGCGACTATGTCTAAACCTTTGAAGTCTTCTTTGAATGCTTGTACAGCAGACTTGGGAGAAGGTTTAAGTCTTATCTTGGTGGGTTTATTGTCTGATGAACCTTTAGGACGACCTCGAAGTTCTTTCTTCTTTACTACAATAGGAACCTCTTTAGGTTTTTCAGGTAGAGTTGGTTTCTTTATTTTAATAGGTTTAGTAACTTCTGCCTTTTTATTCTCTATTACTGCATCGATTATTTCTTCTACTACTTGTTTAGCTTCACTCATCTAGAGAATCCTTTAAGTGACCATATCCACCAACAAGTTTAAATACTTGAGGTACTGTATTAACATTCATTTTGTTTACTAGTATGTCTTTAAATAGGGTTGTCTTCTCTTGTGTTTCCATTATATCAACATACACATAAGGTAACCCCTCTTGTTCTAAACGTTCTTTAGCTTTATCACAGAAGGGGCAGTTTCGTCTTCCAAGGACTAAATACATTACTCCCCTCCTTCTAAAGTCTCCAATGCATTAATGAAGCCTTCTGAGTAAAACTCGTATAACATGTCTTCGATACTGCCTGATGCATCCATCTCATACTCTGATATAAACTTATCAAACATAGCTTCTACAGCTTCTTCTAAGTCTGTAGGTACTTCTTTTACTTCATCAGTCATTTTATACTCCCTTATTTCTTTTTCTTAACAGGTTTCTTTTTACGCATTGGCATTGTGCCAGTCAAGTCTTTGTCTTCTTTTAACCATATTAGTCTAGTTATGTCATTACGATTAAGCCCAACGTCTTTTAACTCTCTGTCAGATAACATGTTTAGATGTTTAATGGCATCTCTGTGTTTTTGCCAAGTTTGGAGGTAGTTGTAAAATCTGTATAACCAAAGAAATGGTTTACGTACAGTACTACAGAATACTCTCCTAGCTCTACTATTCAGTAATTTCTTTATCATTTTTTATTTCCATATATAAGTTTTCTAGTGCTGACTCTAACAACCTGATAACATCATAGTCATCTTCTATTGTTGTAGACAACTGTAGCTTGCTGTTGAGGACACCTATTAAGATGCCCTCTTCAAATTGTTCTTCTATAACATCTAAGGCTACTTCGCTGGCTTGTTGTATAGCTTCCTCATCTGTTATGCTCTTGTTTTTATTTATTATTTCAGTAAGATTCACTATTTGCGACATCGTAAACAGCTCCATTGTCTTCTATTTTCATTTCTTCATAAGGGGCAACAACACAACGATAGTGTTCCATAGCCGCGCCACTTAAAGCACCCATCATCTGCTCCATGTGTTTATATCGAGGTTTATTATTACAACTGTTTTTATAGTATCTTTGAATTAGTGTTGCTATAGCGTATTGTAACTCCCCACCATTTTGTGGTGAGAAGTCCTTTCCGATTAAATGGTCAATTACGCTTCTGTCTTCTTTTGTTATATAAGGCATTATATTGATACTCCAAAGTATTGCAATGTTCTAATTGCTAAGAATACAAACCCCATGAATATAAAGAATTTAAAACCCAATTGAGCTAGTGTTCCCAAGACCATACCGATTATCTCTCCCATAATCACTCTTCTTTCTTTAGTGATTCCATTAAAAGTTTTGCTAAAGCCTTGTTACGTTCTTTCATAACCTCGGCTATGTAAGACAGGCGTTCAGATTCTTTCAATACATACTGTACTTCACCTAATATTTTAAGTTGTTCTTCATTAAAGTCATCAACATTAAATTCTTCATCGTCTATAGTTATTTTATTTGACATAATTTATCCTTACTTTTCAACTCGATAAGTATCAACTATCTTATCTATTATATTAAAATTCAAAGCTTCTTGCGGGGTCAACCATACATCAGTAGGCCCAAGTAAATGCTTTCTTATTTCTTTCTCACGTAAACCTGTACATTCTTGATAGTGGTCTACCATCCACTCTGAAGTTTGTTCAAATGATTTAACCCTACCGTATAACTCATGTTCCTTACCTGAAGAACCTGCCGCGTATTGATGAGACATTATCTGTGCGGTTTTAGATGCAAACCTTTGTTCCCCTGCCATTAAGGTTAAGATACCGCAGGAAGCGGCTAAACCAGAGGCCATAGTGTCTACGGGGACTTCTGAAGTTTGCATAGCATCTATTAGTGTTAGACATGAGTCGATTCTACCTCCGGGTGAGTTAATCATTAGTGTAATGCGTTCAGGTCGTAGTTCTTCTTCCATTAAATTGTATTCAAAGATACTAGCCACTATAGGCATAATAGTTTCCATCTCAAACTTAGAAGTTAGCATAAGAATACCATTCTCACGCAAGTAAGTTCCCGGTGGCATCATAACTGCCGGTTCAGGTAACTTTTCTTCTACTTTCTTTTTAGCAGTGGTCTTCTTTTTTACTGGAGCTTTCTTAGCAGGGGTTTTCTTTTTAACTGCTTCATTAGCTAAGTTCCATAGTAATTGTGCCATTCATAATTTTCCTTTAAATTGATTTCCAATAAAAACATTGTCGTAACCTTCAGATTTATACTTATCAAATAAGTCAATAGCGGCGGCATATGATAACAAATTATCATGTACCTTCACACCACTAACCCAAACAGTAAAATCACGTTTGGATACCCAATTAACAAAACCTGTTACTTCCATAATTAATTCTCCTAATTGATTGCTACTTACTTAAGTTTATCTTCAAATTCACGAAGACGTTTATATACTGATAATAGTTCAATAATAGTAGACCATGATTTAAATAAGTACATCATAGAACCTTCTACTTTACCAAAGGCACGTAATATTTGTTGCATAACACCAAGGGTAATTGCCCCTGATACAATAGCCGGAGCTAATACAATATAACCTACAAGTACGTTAGCTTGTAAGCAAGTTAAGCGTGCTACATTAAACCATGCGTAACGTGCGTAGTTAGTGTAGTGAATCTTGCGAACATCGTTAAATATTTCATCAAGAGTCTTTGGACGAATTGTTGAATCGTCTTCCGCTTTAACTAGTAATTTACGATAGGCCGCTTCTCTAGCTTGGATGTCATATTCAACATTAACCAAACGTAGGAGCTTTCCTGCAATTAATAGTATTAAGGTAATCCCTGCTGACCATATGATAGCAGACGCAACTAAACCATATTCCCACTCTCCAAAGAAAGCAACAACAAGTCCAGAAGATAATCCCATAAGTATTGGGAAGAAGGCAATAAGTACCATGATGCTCTCTACAAAAGAAACACCTAGACCTTCCATTATTCTAGAGAACTTAATAGTGTCCTCTTGTACACGTTGTGCCGCGCCTTCTATACCTCTAGCCTTTTGAAACAAGGCGTGATACTTTTCTACCATACTGGTTCTCCAACGGAATAACCAGTGTTGAGTAAAGAAAGCTACAGATAAAGCAACAGCAATATAAACAAAAGCAATCTTAGCAAAAGCAAACAACTCACCATAATATTGTGACATGGTTATAGTGTCTTCTCCTGATAGCGCTTGTTGTATCATATCATAGAAAGAGCCGAACCATTCATTAATTTGAACATCTAACTGTACTTGATACCAGAGTGTCCCTATTATAAATAATGAGCCAGCATAGGCCCACAAGAACCACTCTCTTGATTTAAAAAAGTCAAACATTATTTTGTCTCCTGTATTTCCCTAAGTGGTACTAGATTTTCAAGCTTCCAAGTGACTCTCGCCCCTTTTTCAGCCTCGCCTCTAGATCCTTTCATCCTAGGTTTTGCGCCCGCGTCTCTCATCTTTTTAGCTTCTTCAAGAGCTTTTGCAGTTTCTCTGTCGTAATCTATTTTATAAAGACGATGGCCTGTTTCTGTATCATACATCCACACTATTATATAATCGCCTTCTATTATGTGGTGTTGATAATTTACTTTTAACGGAGGAGTCCTTTCAATAGGTGCGCCTAAGTTATTATAGTAATAAATACCCGCTACCCCAAAGTATATTATTATAAGGGGAAGCGACATTAGTTTAATTATGCTAGATAGTTCTGACTTGTAACTAAAATAAGCAATTATTAAAGAGGTTATAAACCCCAGTATAAGTAGTATTATCATGGTACTCCTAATTCATACTTTGTTCTTATTTTTTGTTGAACCATTGTGTTCACATCTCTTATCCTTCCTTTGACGACATTAAAGCTTACAGCAGTCTTTTCCTGTTTAGGCCAATCTACATAAACATTGTCTTCATATATTACCTTATAAGGCTGTATCTGAACAACTCTTATGTTTATTGGAAATAATTTCTCGTTAAACTGAGCAGAGAACATATGAACATTTATGACATATTCGCCGTCAGGTAAGTCTGTCAGGTTTACTACTTCATAGTTTCTCTTAATCACTTTGGTAATGCCGTTAACCGTGTAAGTGTCATTAGTTTTCCCTAAGTCGTCTCTTGATAAAGTTACATATCCACTTTCTTTACTGGGATATCCTACAAGAGAATTTGGAGACTTAGCCCACAGGTCTACATCCCATTTGCTTTCGTCACCCCATCTAGCTTCAACCATAAGCTTTACGGGCGGGTCTACTAAACCTTTCTTTGCTATTGGATTTATAAGCAAGAAGGATATAATAAACAAACAAGTAAAACCGACTAACATGTTGAATAATAAGTCAATAAATGCCAAGTTAGATGAATATCTTTTCATATTAACTCTCCAATATTACTAATTGGTATTTCATAATTATTGAAGAAATTAATCCAACTAATGAAGTAAGCAATGCTGTACCCATGCCAGAGGCAAGAGTCTCAATAGCTTTCCTCATTGACTCAGTGTTAGAAGGGTCTAAGCCTTCAAATGTGCTGTATAACACAACTAAGAAACCCAATAGCGTACCTACCATACCTAATGACAAAACCGCATCAGACATAAACCATTGGTTGTCACTAGCTTCTCTCACCTGAGTGTATGACTTATAAAGGTTAACTAAAGTAAAGACATATAATACAGATATATTTACAATAGATATATAAGTAAAGTCGTTATTGTAGATGAAGTCAATAGCACCATAATAATAACCTACATAAGAGGCTACAACCATTAATACGAATACACTCCATATTTGCCAAAATCTAATCATAGTGTTGAACCTCGTTGTGTAAAGAATGAATATCCAGCGATTAACTCACTTGACCATATCATCCCAAATATTTCTTTATTATTAAAACCGTCATTAACACTTTCAAACATTCTGTAATAATCCACATTATCTACTACTACAAAGAACACATCAGGTTTACCAAAGTAATGTATAGCTCTAATCACTTGGTCAGACATTCCCATTTGTTTGTAGAATATAGTATCAGTTACCCCTTGTTTTTGACCAGAAACAAAAGCCTCTGTACCATCTACTATTGGAGTAGGTAGGTAAGCGGGGTGGAAACCAATAAGACCTTCTATATTGACTACTACCGCACCTAGCACAGTTACAGCACAAGCAGACATACACTTGTCACCTTTAGAAACAAAGGCATTAAGTTTTAAGTCTTTCATAACATAAGCAGAAGCAATCCCTTCAAAGGCAGAACCACCACCTGAAGAGAACATTATTGTTTTTAAATTACTTTCAGTTGCTATATCATATAACCTCTGAGCACTTCCTTTTGTGTAATCACCTTCAAAGAATATAACTTCTTCTCCAGATTCTAAGGTTTTCATTGATAAGGTTTCCGCTGAAATCGCACTAGCTGATAACGCAGTTATGGCTACTAGTAAATATTTTAGCATTATTTTTCCTTTCGGTTAAGTTGAGGCAGTTTATAGACATGCCAAGGTCTAAGTTGTTATAATGTTTTCATTATTTCTTTTCTTTTAGTCTCAGTATAAGTACTCCATTCTCGAATTTGTTTTAAGGTTCGGTTACAAGCAACACAACGGTCATTTTCTCCAATCCAACACTTTCTTAAACAAGGGCTACTTATCATAAGATTTCGCAAGCTCCTCCAGAACACGCTAAAGTTTGAGCGCCTTCAGTATTGTCTTCTTGCTCAAAGTTTGGTAACAATGAGAAGTCAACTTCAGGAAAGTCTGCAACAGCCTTAAGGAATTCTCCCTTAGAGATGTCTTGGTAAGGTGCTTGTTGGTATGTATGCTCTGAATATGGCAAGAATGATACACCGGTGATGTAATCAAAGTTATCATATACCCATGCACCAACATTCATCCACTCTTCATCCTTAACATAGACAGTAACACTCACAGAATGTTCTGACCAATGCTTTTGGAATAGTTTCCAGTTCTCAAGTTGTTCAATAGCTGATTGTTCGTTAGCTAGTGTAGCACCTTCAGGTGACTTGATAGGGAAAGAGAATACAGTTGTCTTATTGGGGTTCATTGCATCTGGCTCGTTAGGAACTCCTTGGTCTTTAAGAAGGTCTGTTAACGGGTCATTGTTTGCTTGTCTTACAGTACGTATGTAATACGGGCTGAAACGACCATGAATACCAGAGCTACTGTCAACCAGCTGACTAACAGTGCCAGAGGGCTTAATAGTGGTGATGGCAGTCGCTGGATTAATGTCAAGCTTTTCTGCATATTCTTTATTAATTTTGATTGATTCATCGCGTAGCCTTTCTAGCATAGCAGGGTCTGGGTTTCTTAGTATCTTACAGTCTTGGATACCTGTTAAGGACACCCCCAGTAGGCGCTCTTCTTCACAGTTCTTTTGCCATACTTTACGTACATATTTAAAGTCTGTAAGTGAAGCTTGTAGTGTACCTAATATAGTAGCTAACTTAATCTTACGGGCTAAGTCTTCTTCTGTATCGTTTACACGACATACAACCTCTGATAAGTTACATAGTTGACCATCACGTAACTGAATCTCAGCACAAGGGTTTGTACCTTTAATTAAGTCAGAATTACGACGATTCGGTGCTAATGCATGAGCGCCATATCTAGAGTAGATACCGCGTTCACCTGAACCAGATTTCATTAGTGAAACCCATTCGTCCATGAATACAGCCATAGAAGGCTTACTATCATAGGCGGCAGAGTTGTTAGCTAATGCTCTTTGTTGGTCACGTTCCCACCATGCACCTGACTTACAGTCACGTACTTCAGGGTCTAATAGGTCTGATACTGAGATGAGTGCAGAGCGTCTAACGCCTCCAACGACTACAACTTCAGCAATCTTACATACTAGGTCGTGTACTTCGATAGGTCGTAATTTACGCCCACCCGCTTTATTAAATGTCATAGTGACAAAGTCAAATAATTCTATAAGCGGCCCCGGGCCTGAAGCCCTACCACCCATAGTTTTTAGTCTTGCGCCTTCTGGACGTACTTTAGAATAATCCCACTCATGGATATTTCCTAAATACAAGTCAGCGATTAACTTACGTAAAGCTTTAGCCCAACCCTCTGCACTATCTTCTACAGTGATTACACGTTCAGTCTTTACGAAGTTGTCGTTAATAATAGGTAGTTTGTTTACTTCTGCAGTCTCGCAAGAAAAACCAACACCAGTACCAGACATTAAGATATATAGTATCTCGTCAAACACTCGTGGGTGGTTTACTTGTTTAAAGCTACAGTTGTAGCCACGGAAAGGGTTTTGTGCTAATGCTTCTCCAGCACTCCACATTGCCCTCATTGATGGCATTACTTCTCTGTTTAATACGGCAGAGCGTAGTTGTTTAAACTCATCCTTAGTTAATACGTTATCGCTTATTTGGTTCTTCCAGAAACCAATCAGACGGTCTACAGTCTCCTCCCAAGTCTCACGACGGTTTTCACTGTCTAGATACCTTGAGTAGCGAGAAAGATGGATGAATGATTCGTATGCGTTCATTTAGTTATTCCTTTGATTTAAGTTCTATTACTTCTTCTAGTAGTGTTGAGATTTTTTTACGTCTATCTATATCAACGTTGAATTCCTCTAACGCATATTCTTCTAATTCATCTTTCGACATTTCTTCTAAATCTTCTTCTTCTTCGGGTACATTGAGTGTTTCAATTTCCCACAAGTCACGCAAGTACTCTTTGTCTTCATCTGACATATCTTCTACTTGTTTTAAGAACACCTCTAGGTGTGCCTTGCTTTTAATAACTACTGAGATAAATTCCTCAAAGTATTTGTCCATTTGTTGTTTATGTAACATTAGTGATAATCCTTTTTGTTTGCTTCTAACATCGTATTACACGCATAGTATAGTTGTAGGTTCATAGGGTCTGTAGGGTCCTCTTCATATTCATCTATGATGCCTTGTAAGAATTTCCTAATTGTTGGTGATAGTGTTGATGTGTCTGCTTTTCCTTCATAAAGTAGTTGAAGTATTACAGACACATAAATCAATTCATTGTCAGTCATGTTCATCTTTACACCCTTTGGAATTGTGACCCAGCATCGTCGCTGGCTTCTTCGTAGTCGTTTCCCTTAGAGAGTCTACCAGTTGGAAAGTTATAAAGCAATGCTCCTGATGGGCCTGTAAGACCAGTATAACGACATTTGAGTACTTTTGTTTTAATTGTGTTTCTTTCAACTTCATCGTTACTTCCCGAATCTCTAGCAAAAGCGATTATGTCCATGCTAATTTGTTTAATAGAACCTGAACCACGAATATCATCCATGCTAGGTAGTTTACCTTCTTCGAACGACTTACCTTTGTTATCTGTCTTTCTCAAGTGTGAGATTAAGCCAATCCATACGTTATACTTCTTAGCAACACGCAGTAATTGATTCATTATCTTATCGATGGCTTCGTTTCCCGTAAGTCCTTCAGCACCTTCTGAAGCCAAGATTGTAATGTGGTCAACAAAGACATACTTAGCACCAGAAAGGCACATATACTCAAGGAAATCCATAATAGAGCCGTCAGAAATACTACCTTGATGGTCCAGTACAAGTACCCTATCATCCCCGAAAAGTTTATCATATCCAATTTTAAGTTCATCTAACGGTATCTCCTCTGCCGCCGGGTTTCTGTTTAATGCCATGCCACTCATCTTACGAGCAGTTTCAGCGGGTGATTCCTCAAGAGAAACAATACCTATCTTGTCTTCTGTTACGTCTAACAAGTGTACTGCTATTTCTCTTAGGAGCGTTGATTTACCAGAACCTGTGCCTGAAGTCCAAAGAGTAATTTCTCCGGCCCTCATTCCTTTTAGCTTACCATTAAGACCGTTCATGCTATCAGGATAAGGCACTGATTCTAAGTTGTTGTAAGTTTCTAGTTGTGTCCACAGGTCTTCTTTAGTAAGAATACCGGCGGGTGTATAGTCAGTAGCATCATATACAGACTTAAGAACTTTATCAGGTTCTTTAATCCATAAGTCTGATGCATCTTTTTCAGTTGATTTGGCTATTTTAACTTTATCATAGCCGATAATACGCGCCGCTTCTTTCGTTGCTTCACGACCCGCTTCATCGCCATCAAACCATAAGATTACTTCGTCAAAGTTTCTAATCCAGTCTCTTTCTTCTACTAAGTCTTTTAGTGAAGAAGCAGAACGAACAGATACAACAGGATAGAATGTCTTGTAACGTTTAAACCATGCTGATTGTACAGCCATAGCGTCAAGCTCACCCTCTGTTATAACTAATCGTTTGCCACCGTTATATAGTTGTTGGCCGAATAGACCACCTCTGACTTTACCGATAGAAGTAAACTTCTTTGGTAGTTGCCTTACCTTGTAACCAGATAGCTCATTGTTAATATGATAGGGATAGTAGTGACTATCAATCACACCATCTAAATCATAACCTACCTTCACACCGTAGTGTTCTGATACTTGTTTATATACGTTTCTTTCTCTGAAACCTCTTGATTGGAAGTCAGATTGGACTTCTGATAAGCTTGGCCCCCACGTATCTACCGCAGAGAAGCCATCGTCATTATTTTTAGTAGTCATTTTGACTTCTCCTTTAGGTGCTTGATGTGATGTTCTACACGAAAAGCAGAACGTTGAACCGTCTTCATAGATTTGCATTGGGTCTGAACCACCACAATCATTACACGGTTGGTCTTTTGTTACTATTCTACCCATTATATCTCCTAATACTTCTTCATTAGTTCTTTGATATACTTACGAGTCTTTTCAGTAACCGCTTCTTTAGGAACAAACCTAATAGCGGCTATTTGTCTATTGTAGAAACGGGGAGTTGTTTTGTCTGATAAATATTCTGTCATTGATTCAGATACCATCTGACAATAAGCTTCTCCGTAATATAATCCGCCTTTGGTTTTGTAAACATCTACTATTTCAAATGTAAACTTATCGTGACCATACTTGGTTATATCTTTCTTTAAATGAGTTGAAGAGCCTGTGTAAGTCCTCCAAGTCATTTCTTTTCCGTAAGTCTTAGATTTCTTTTTGCCACCGTGAAAGAACTGTTTCTTACCCCAGTAGTATTGGTCTGTTACCGTATTATGTATACAATATAGAAAACCGAAAGCTTTACTAGGGTTAAACTTAACCTTAGTTTTCCAGTGACCTATTTCAGACTTTAATAGCGTCTTCGTATACTTCTTTGTCGATAGTGAAGTGGTCATTAATATGCCTCCAGATATGTAGTAGTTTGCCGTTTAACAGCATAGAGTTAAAGCCCTCTTCTCCGTAAGCATCGTGATACTCGCGGCATATTCTTTTAATTCGCTCTTTTTTATTTTTTGCTCCTTTTAGAATACCTTCAGCCTTCTTTGGACCTATGCCGTATATACCGGGAATGTTATCAACAGAATCACCCATTAATAATTGTTTCCAGTAGAAGTAGTCAGCCCACTCTTTATCGATTTGATATATTTGTTTTGTTCTAGGATTATAGTGTGTTCCCGGAATACAATCTAAATCTTTATCGATAGTTACTACGCAGTGTTGTATGTTTGCTTTTTTAGCTTCAACCGCCCATATTCTGACCATGTCGTCTGCTTCACAATTGTCTGTAATAATACATCCATCATAAAACTCAACAGTCCAAGACTTCAAATCATCAAACCAATCAGGTTTATTAGATTTCGACTTAACACGACTAGCAGAGCGTTTATACTCTGAATACAAGTCAATGCGATAGTTATCAGGGCCACCCATAGCCATGACGTAGTCTTTTGTAAATAAGCTGTTAGTAATGTCAGTAAAAGTAGTATTAAACTTACTCTTACCTTCTTCTAATGTATCTGAACCCCATACACTCATATATAGGAGAACATCACCATCTATTATAGCTAGTGTCATTAAATATTCCTTTAATTAACCCCGTAGAGGGGCGACCTTTGGTCATTATTCCGCCCTATTTTTATCCTTATTTTTAAGGTAATTACCTCGGACCTTGTGTATAGAACCCGTGCTTGTCGAAGTTCTTGCTTGTAATTTCTTTCTGATTACGAACAGATAGTTTGTCTAAGACATCTTTCATAATGTCTACCAAAGAGTACCCTCTAGATTGTGATATAGTTGAGACATACCAGAGTACATCACCTAACTCGTCTAGTATCTCGGCGGTGCACTCTAGTCCTTTTCGAGTCTCTTTAACCCTAGCTTGCATGACTTCACCTACCTCAGACGCTAACCCAAGGAAAAGCGTTTCTTCTGTAGTCCCTTCTTCGTAGAACCTTGCTACTTCATTTTGGAATTTTTCTGTATTCATTTGTTCTCCATTGCTGTTTTTATGTCATTTAATTGTTGATGTGAAACACATAGCACAGAGAACTCTTGCCATATGTCATCCCATTGTCTAATCCAGACTAACTCTGGGTCAAATATTACTTGTAAGTCTTCACAGAAACCTTTGTTGTCTAGTGAAGTAACTATTGTACTTTCGTCTTCTTGGTCTACTGTGAACATTAAACGTTTACCTTTCTTAGGTCATCGACCATTTCTCTGTACTCTGCTATCTCATTCTTTAAGTCTTCTATTTCTTGAGCACATTTGTCATAACCTTCGTCATAGCCTTCTTCTGTGCCTTTGTCATATCCTTCACTAAAGCCAGAGTCAAAACCTTGACCCCAGTGATACTCTTCTTCAGATTCTTGGAATTCAATTTCACAACGGACTAGTCTGTCTTCCAGTTCTCTAAGATGGTCTTGCATTTCACCACTAAGCGGCACTAAGCCAAACTTAATGTTAGCAAAGAATACGTCGAACTCTTTTGTTATTTCACTCATATTACTGTTTCCTTTACTATGATTCCGTTAGATATATACCAGATACATTCAAATGGTTCAAAGTCTCTTTCCGTTAAGAAATCATAACCACCTTCTTCTGCGTCATGGTATTCTTTTAAGAAGTCTTCGAACTCTCCTGAAGACCAACCGCAAGTCCAAGGCTCTAAGTCCTCACCTTGACCGTCCCAACAAGATTCCATTTCAAAGGTATCAAAGCAGTCTGTACAGAACTCTGAACCATGTTCGCCAATCATGTCTTGTAATGATTCTGCTTCTTCTTCACTTGTTATTTCAATATTGAACTCGCCTGTTCTCCAGACAATCTCTGTATTAACGCCTTTTAAGTCTTCATCTTTGTGTCGATACATCTCAACTTCAACAACACACTTCCTATTAGCGTTAGTGACGTTGTATGTTTTTCCTACTTCTATTATCATGTTAAAATCCTTTATAATACTTGTTGTAGATTATTTCTAACCCTCTTAGGTTAGGATGATTGTGTATCCACATGCCTGTGTCTGGGTTAAATTGTTCTCTAAAGAACCTATCCATAACATCATTCCCTGTTGATTCCTTGGGATTTATTTGTTTAGATAGTGCATCGAACTCAGCATCAGACATAATGGAGTCAGATTGATATTCGTAGGAAAAGGCCGCTACTGACAGCCTAATCCTGTTTTGTATTTCTTTGTTAATCATTCTACAAACAAGTCTCGTAGGTCTTGCTGATGAGTGTTTGAAGGTTCTTTAAGAACATAGAATTGATTAGCACCCATGATGGCTGTCCAGTTCTCATCTCTATCACGAAGGATTTCAGATAAGTCTTTAATAGCTAGTTGACCCGCATACTCATCTTCTTCCCAACTAAAACGAGTTCTGAAGGTTGCTTGATAACGTGTGTTAGTACGTGGATTAACAGGATTCATAATCATAATGCACTCTTGACGGTCTACCCAACCAGCATCATGCACCCATTTATAATAGTCATTATAGTCCATCATAAACGAATATTCTACTTGATTATCCCAAGCGCCCACACATAACTTTGGTGTGTAACGTAAAGGCTCAAGGACATTCTTAGTGTCAAGGTAGCGCATGAACTTAGCGTGAGTATGTAAGTCATGCCCGGTGTCTATAGCAAAGATAACGTGGTTGTTAATTAATTTTTCCATAGTATTTTCCTTTAGTGTACAGCGTAGAAATTGTCACCAATGATGCAATCGCCACAATCCATTATGTTTACTCCGTATTGCTTTGGAGCTTCTCTGAAACATTCCATGATGATATCACGAGCCTGTTCCGCTTGGTCTTCTCTTACTTCTACTGTATGCTCGTCATGGTAGAATAACAGGTGGGAGTAATCTATCCCCGCCTCTGTTAGCTTCTCATCAATCAGTATTACAGTAGCCTTCATAACCACAGCCTCTGCACCCTGAATAAGGTAATTAAGAGCTTTGTGCTTACTATCAACATAGATAGGTCTATCATCTAAGCCCGGAATAAACCCAGAGTTTTCAGATATGTTTTCTACCTTGTTAATTAGCTTACCCAATGCAGGGAAAGCCGCTGTGAACTTCTTCTTTAGCTTATTACCTTGAGCATCAGAGACACCTAAGATAGAACCTAGCTTTTTACCACCCGCGCCGTATAAGTATGCGAAGATAAAAGGTTTAGCATCAGCACGAGAGCTACCAAGAATGTCTGCGTTCTTCTGGTGAATATCACCTTCAAGAACTTCTTTAGTATAGCTTGGGTCTCCCATGTAGTGAGCAAGAAGTCTTAACTGACAACCCGCAGAGTCAGCAGATACGAGCGTATAACCTTCTTTAGCTATAAACAATTCTCTTATCTCTTTACCATATGCCGCTTTACCAGAAGGTAAGTTAGCAATAATCTTGTGAGTCTGTCGGAAGGTGGGTGTACCTATATTAAATACATCACCATGTAGCCTTGAGTTGTCATCGATGTGTTCGAACCAACCTTTCATAATAGAAAGCCTAGACCTTAAAGTATAGTATTCCATTAAGGCTTGACCTACATCCCCTAGTCGCTCCAAGGAGCTGTCTGAGAGTTTGGCTCCTGTTTTGATGAAATTTCCGTTAATTTTCTTCCAGTTCCATTCGTCAGGCACCCATCCAAGTGTATATAGATGCCTCTTAACAGTGTCAGTATTGCCCACATCACCAGCAAGAAATTCAATTCTAGAGAACTCTCCCCAGATAGAACAACCATCAACAGTGCACTCATCGCCAAGCTGAAACCAATTACGCATCCATGCCATTGGCTTTCCTGCTTTCGTGAAAGCTGGTTTTTTCGTGTTTTCATTTCCATCTGTCCTTTTTAATCGTGGAGGTAGTTTCGGATTAATGAAATCTTCTGTGGCTTTCATTTTATCTTCTATATCACCCATAAGGGAAATAGCTTCTTCTTTGTTAAACAGCCAACCATTACGACTTTGCTTAACCATTATCTCATCCATCTTCATCTCCGAGCGCAAGGCCCGAAGAATTGTTTTAGAGCCACTAGCATTAACATAGTTCTTTACTTCTTGCATCAATGCTTTATAGACACGAGTACCAAGTCTTACGTCTTGTTTCATGTATGTAAACATGTCTTCGTTAAACTCTTCCCAACCGCCATTATAGTCACCCTTCTGGTCTCCGAAAGCCACACCCCATTGTTTTAGGGAATGGCCGAAGCCGAAGCGTCTGTAGTTAAGCAGTTGTGACATTACCTTAGTACATTGTACAGTAGCTTTAGGATACCACCCAACACCCAAGAGTGTTTTAGATAATATGTCCAAAGCGGGAATATCGTAACCGTAAGCGTTGTGCGCTATTATAGTATCAGCTTTGTCTAGAAGGTCTAAGAAAGACCTAAACTCCTCTGGACGAAACCAATACTCCTTTCCAGTGTCTACATCTAGACAACCGGCACAGTGAAACTTACTCACTGTAGGTAAGAGACCATTGGCCTCAATATCGAAAACTAATTTCATAAAATCTCCTAGCTTATTAGTTCGTGTTTCTATTTATAAACTCCAGCTACCATACTTGGACTCGTAGAAGGCTTCTTGTGCGGCTACTTCACCGGCTTTAGTTACATGATAAGCTTTCTCGGCAATGAACCTAGATGTCTCTGCATCTTGTTCTGTCCACTCCATGTAAAGCTTAGTCATGTGTTGTAGTTGTACTTCTTCCATTTGGTTTTGTGTTAATGGTTTCTTTTCTTCGTGGTCAGACCAGAAGTTATCAAATTGTTTTCCTGTTACAAACATTAATCAAGTACCTCATGTGTTGTTAAGTTATAGATTAAGTCTTCTAAGTCAGCCGATACTTTGTCTAACTTCTCGTCAACATAGTAACGGGTTCTGTTTAGCTCCATGTAAGCCCTACCTAAAGTTTCGGCAACTACTCTTAAGTCTTTCTTTATAGGAGTAATGTCATAGCAATCACATTGTTGCTGTTGTAATTCCCTGTATTTTTCTCTTGATATAAACATTTATTTCCCTTTCACTGTGTTAACTAAACGTGATGCATACCATTCAATCTTAGTGGCATCTTGCTCCATTGCATCTTTCTTACCGACACGTAAAGCATACTTAAGGATTTGGCCCACAAGGTGGCTCTCTACACCAGAGAGGTGCGCTAGAGCCTTGTCGCATAGGTCCATATACTCTATACCATCAGGATAGTCTACATAGTCCTCTGGGGCAAATATCTTGTAGTGTTTAGGGTTGATGA
>Ga0209092_10000963_pt1 | contig 29205 bp, 17 predicted proteins | sample FraStrMetagenome_FD_187446 | JGI IMG/M metagenome (GOLD analysis project Ga0209092, IMG submission 187446) | Marine eukaryotic phytoplankton communities from Arctic Ocean - Fram Strait ARC3M Metagenome (SPAdes) (version 2) | ecosystem: Environmental > Aquatic > Marine > Oceanic | place: Fram...
AAGAAAAGAAAAATACACAAGTAAAGTATAGGAGTATTGTTGGATCTCTCCTATGGCTGAGTCAAGGAACTAGACCAGACTTGGCAACAATCGCAACCCTCCTTGCAAAATACTAAAACAAACCAACAATCAAACATTTTGAATCTGCGAATTTTATGGTAAAGTATCTGAAAAGCTCCAAATCTTTTGGAATAGTATTTGACAGCCTAGAAGATATGAATATCACTAGCTTTATACATTTTCCAGTAGTGACAAAATCTCTTCAAGCCACTACAGACGTGAACTGGGGTCCACAAGACCAGTCATTAGTCAAACCAAACACCAAAGCACCAGAACTAGAACTATTCAAAATCCGATCTCTATCCGGTCATCTAATCACCCTCTATGGCCCAACCCCCCATTGGAATTCCAAACGACAACGCATTACTGCAAGAAGCAGCTGCGAGGCTGAAATCTATGCAACTGCTGACGAATGAGTCAAGGATATACTCCATTTAAGAAACATCATACAGGACCTAAAATTACATGACGATCTACTGAAAGATAAAACAAAAATATTTAATGATAACATCATGGCATGTGTACAATGGTCAAAGAATCTCACCACTAGATGCATACGATACCAACAAATTCAAGAAAACGCCAATAGAGAGAGTAAAGATAAAGTGGACATTCAACACATATCAGGAAATATCATCCCAGCAGATATTTTCTCAAAAGAAGATAAAGATCCATCCCACTTCATTAAACTCCGAGATTCCATTATCCACCTACCATTTAAGAACTTAACAAACATCACAGCAAAATTTACGATCATGAGTAGAATGACCTATCCACCTGGAAAGGAACTAAGTATTACTTAGAGACAGCAAAGGGGGTATTATGCGTAGATACATATACATATATAGCTCCCTCTAATCACTACTTAAGCTCACTATTACGTAGCCTATAATTTATCTTGCTAACGTAAAAAGTCTACATCACATAACTACTTGAGTCTACAGGAGAGTATCTATAGATAAAACAAAAAAATAAAATATATTATTATATTATTAATAAAAACATTTCCTCTATTATTATTATTATTATCATCTCAAGCAGAATCGAGATTGATGCGATGTTTATTCTGTTTCTATGAGCTATAAAAAACAGGATAGACACTCAAATTCTAGAGAAAGGATCATTGAGTATCTAGAAAGAGCTCTTGTGCTTCTCGATCCACCATCAAATCATTCTGATCCTTCATCTACAAAACTCACAATCCCAAAGGTTTCGCAGGCTTATGATACTCTATTGGATGCTGCATTACTTATTGACAATTTTTCCGGATTTTCATGGAACATCGAACTAGTTGAATTATTCTCGGATGTCTATAAGAGTTTACTTGTATCATGTCACTTGCTTCTAGCTATGTTTGAAGAGCATGGTGACGTTAACAATACTCTTTCGTTCGACAATATGTCGACAATCCAGAAAACTAAGCAAAGATGCGTGATTCTTCTTCAGGCACTTGGTTTTAAATGTAGAAGTGAAGGAAATGATTTACCCTCCACACAAAATTCGTTTCTCCAATGTTGCTTTGAAGGGCCTGAGCCTTTAATTTCACTTTCGACAGAAGATTTAGAAATTCTTTCAGAGGAAATGGAGGGTGAATCCCAAACAGAAATGGAAGATCAAGTGAAGGAATGCATTGATAACTATAATGATCATATCCACGAATGCAATAATAGCGACGAAATCACATTAGAAAAAGATTGCACAAATTTAGAAGGAAACCAAATTGATGCTGAAATGTTTTGGAATGACCATGATAACACCAAATTTAATTCACAAGAATATATTAATCCGTTTCAAATGGACGAAAATCAATTGAAAGAGGAAGAAGATTTTCTATTACAAATTGCATTTTCGGATTCAAATCCATATTCAGAAACAAATGATACATTGAGAAAAGGTTCTTGTATAGAGAAGAACCGATCAATAGACAATGTTGGTAGTTCTGTAGAGAACAATAACAGCTCTCCTGAAATTGAAGCCTGCTACAATGAAGAAAAAGATATGTATTCTATTCTACAAGAGGGTTGGTTGGAGGAAAAATTTTCTATACAAAAAGAAACGCAAAAATCTTCAATCGATGAAAAAGATATGTTCTTTGAAACGAATCAAGGAAAGGAAGGTACAGAAATCACTTCGTGCCGTTATTTTTGTCGGTTATATAAAGGAGGTTTGCTATCGATGTCATCTACCCCTGTAACGCAAAATATACAAACAGAGCTAGAGGATATGACCCAACCAAATACAACGACAATCAATCGCGAGCAAGAAAAGATTATGCCAAAAGAATTATTCAAATTATATTTCTTACATGATAAATCTATTTGTGAGCCCATTATACATGGAAAGTACTTCCATTTTCGTCTAGATAACGTTCATAATCTCGCCTCTTGTTATGCTGATTTTACAAAGGATGAAATAGAAAATTTACAATTTCAAGAATCCAACTACAATGTAAATCTCGTACTTTCGATAGACAAGGAATCTCAAGGTGATTTAATAAATGGTTTTCAATGGGTTACCAAACTTCAATCAACAATTAAATTCAGTTTATTGTACAAAAAATCACAAGAGCATATTCAAAAATCATGGGAGCAGGATGAATGGGATAGAGTTTGTACTTCGAATATCGCGGAATCCTTGAGATGTTTGTTTGAACAATATTCCATAGATCATCAAGCAAATCATTCGCACCAAAGGCAAGAAGAAAATGGTGTTTTCATCGAGAACAAGGAAACAAAGAGTAGCTACACGCAGTCGAGGTCAATGATTCAAGTTGATATTGATAAGCTTATGAAGAAGATGATGACTTCCCTTCGTATATTTGAACCATAAGCAAAATAATAAGAAGATACAAGATGTTTTTCACTTTTATTTCATTGAAACATTGTCTGCCTGATTAAATCAGTTTTCTTAGATTGTTGTATGAGTTCATACTTAAAGACACATGCGTTACAGCTCATGTTTTGCTTTCCAAAGCGCATCTGGAGCAGATATTTGGGTCGTGTCCATTAAGTAAAGAACCTTGTTGAGCTCATTTACATTATGAACTTTTGTTCCTGTTGATGCATGAATAAAAAGACCATTTGGTTTTCTCTTCCATCCCAGATTCTTGAGTTTTGGTAAGGTATTGGGTATTTGCTTCGATTTGTTTGAATTGCTGTCAGAAGGCAATTCATTATCTTTCGATTCTTTTCTGTTTTTTAATCTTTTATCCGTAACTTTGTTTTTGTTCTTACTATCTTTTTCCTTTTTTGTTACCGTCTCATTATCTTTAGAATCTTTCCGGGAAATTTTTTCTTTCTTAGATTTGCTGTCTTTTATTTTCGTTCTTGTTTCCTTGTCTGTGCTCTTTTTCCTCTTGCGTTTCTTCTTTGTGGCCTCCATTGATGACACTGAAGAATCATCCACAAAAATTATATCAATCTTATCCACAAGACTATTGTTACCTTGGTCTTTCTCATGAAAAATGTGTTCATCATTCAGTTTAAAAAATGCCTCCTCTTCTTCCACTTCTCCTTGTGCTTTCAAGTACGCCTCTGACACCGACATATATTTATCCATGCGTAAGAGATTGAATATTCTTGGTATCAACTGTATTTTATGAATCTTAACTCCACTCCTTTCGTGCTCAAAGTAATATTTATCATTCTCTGTACCACTACCCTTTCTTTCCCACCCAAAAGCTAAACTTTTCTTTGGGGCTGATTGAATCATGGATAAATTATTATTCTTTTTCCTGTTTGCGGTGATGGAAGTTGATTCCACAAAAATGCTATCATCGTGGGCATTATCATCATCGTCTATGACATTAATGTGATGGTGCTTCTCTTTGCCAGGCACATGTCCATTCAAACGCGAAAGGAAAAAATCCATTTGATCCTCAGTTCGTGCTTTTGCTCCGGCCCTTTCGACTGCTGACCTATTTACTGATTTTTGACTCTTCCCAAGAATTTCAAGGATTCTTGGCATATATCTACCTCTCATAATAACATAATTAGAGGGAATATGTCGAAATACCCATCGGTTATCAGATGGATTTCTTTCTCGTTTCCATTCTTTTGGTAAATCTTCTGGTTGAGGTGCTTGTTTTTTTTTTCGGCGTTTTTTTTCATACCCATCTAACTGTTCTTGTTGAGTTATTGGCTGTGGTGTTGTCACAATAGGAATTGGATTATTATTGAGAGTAGATATTTCAGTATTACTTGTTTCAATAAAATCAATATTTGTTTTAGAGATGGAGTTTGTGGTGGAATCGGATGCATTGTCGATGGAGGATGTGGTAGTGATTCTGGAAGGAATATTGGAGTTATCCAAAGACATTGTCCGCTTTCGATTCTTTTTGCTTGCTTGCATATTTCTGTGTAAATTTGGATTATTTATATCAGATAAAATTGTATTTTTGTGCATTGCTTTGTATTTAGCAAGTTTTCTTTCTAATTTTTCTATTTTCAAACGCTGAGATCTATCAAATATTGTTTCTATTCTTTTTATCCGCAATCTACCATTAGAACGGGAGAAAAGTTTTGTTAGGAGACATTACCTAATAGGGGGTATATTATTTTTTGATCATATGTTCACTTACTCTACTCTATTTGACATTTGGATTGCTCGTCGTAATTGCTGAATGTTTGAGAATGGTTCACCATATAAAGCAACAATTTCATCCCCTAGTCCGTTTTGTATTGATAGAAATTTTTTTGTTAGAATTTCAGACACAATGATAGGAAAATAAATGGTAAAAGTCTGAAGGAACTTACCCTCACGCATTCCAGTTCTCTGGGCTACAGAATGTTGTTTCACAGAAGAAACTAGCGTTCTGTACTGAGTTTTTATTGATGCAAGTGGAAAGTTTGCTATTGTATTGGATGTTCTTACAGATACTGCATTATCGTCACAAGACGAATCAGATGATGATGATGATGATGATGATGATGATGATGATGATGATGAAGAGGAGGACGATAACGACGAATCAGATGATGATGATGAGGAGGAGGAAGTAGAAGAATTATCTTCAATGCTAATAATGCTTTGATCATCTATTGGCTTTGAAATTTTCTTGCTTTTTTTTATATTTTTCCTCTTGTGAAATGTGACTTTGATTTGTTTTAGCGTCAAGCCAAAGTTACTTGTTTGGGAAGCACTTGATATTGATCCTTCTTCCGATGTAGTTGCAGATGCTGATGAAGAATGTAATATGGGTTTCTTTTCCAGTATAAAATCAAGACATGATTCAAATTTATTCATATTTCAAGAACTTTGAAAAAGACAGAGATTGCGGAATCGTTCAATAATTTCTCAGGATGAACTTTCACATCAAGTCCAGTGCATTCAATCTTTCAATACTCTCGCTACCAACCAAATGGTTTTGATTTTATTTCACCAATGCAGGACGAAAGAAACCAAATCAAGTTTTTTAGCTCTGTATCTGCTGCTGTCTACAAAGAAGCTGGTTAGGTTCCACGTGGATGGAATCTAAATAATTGTAACTCTTTCAGCAATATTTGTCACAGGTCCGTGATAATTCTCTAAAATGTTACACTAATATTCTTAGCATCGGGTTATTTAAAAAGAAGGACATGATGAAGATGCATCTGAGATTGTTTGAGATTTTAAATGTATACTATTATGCTTTCGATGAGAGCGCTATTTTCAAAACTTTTATCCACACAAGTTTTTTTCTTTGGCAAGGAGAGGAACATTACCTCATGCACTGCATTTCCATATTGGAATTGCTTGGATGAAGAGGGATAGGTCATTTTTCATTCTTTTCTATACGTAGTTTTATTATAGTAAAGTAGGTTGCTCTCTCTCTCTAGACATCTTACAACAAAAAATGCAATGCTTTAAATACCCTAAAAAATAGTATATGTATTTCTACGGCAGATACATAGTTTATTTATGCCCGCTGTATGTTGTTCTCGATTTAAGATGACTCTATTTTATTTCGTTGTCACAAACGAAAAGACCATAATTTTAGAGTGGAATGTGTAACAACGATTCGGTAACAAGTTCCGAGCATCGATCATTATCATCATTATCTCGTCGCAGTACCAACAACAAAAGAAGTAAAAGATCAAATCCAAAAATGTCCTCCGCAGCAAGCAGCAAAGGATCAGCACAAGCCCAAGCCCATAACCGAATACTCTTCCTCGTTGGAGGATCTGTGATTGTCTTAATGTTTCTTATACATGTGACACGACCTACTCAGGAGAATTTGAAAGGGAGTATCAAAGAAAAACTCGATGTATCTATTGCAAGTACGGAGAGTTATGGTTTTTTCGATGATATTCATTCTCATGAATGGGCCTTGATGAAGCAACGTGTGAGAGAACGTGAGAATCACAATGATCAACATTTAGGTCAGAGGTCCAAAGTAGTCTTCTTAGACAATCCTCCTGCTTGGTATCAGGTGAGAATTCATACTCAAAATATATGACCTCCAAAAATTATGATGTATATTTATAATTTGACTTCATCTCAATAATTATTCCTATCCATATCGATTTATCTCTTTGATAGAATAATTGGGAACCAGATTTTAGTTGCAAACATGAACGTCGGATAGGAGGTTTGGGCGTTGGAGGGAGATGGTTATGTGACCCACATAGAATCCCACGTATTGTCCAAGAGCGAGAAGATAATGGAGGGCAGGGTTGTCTCATATACAGCGTTTCTCCATTGGGTGATCTTAAGTTTGAATTTGATATTCGGAAACGACTCGGGAATGAGTTATGCGAAATCCATGTTTTCGATAATTCCAAGCATTATGACTCCTACAAATTATTAGACATGGAGAATGTTCATTTTCATCCATGGGCGTTGGAGGGTTCAACGAAATTATCGAGTGCACGTCATTTTATGACTCTTCAAGAGACCATTGAAACTCTTGGACATAGGAAACGCGTCATTGATGTTTTTAAGATTGATTGTGAAAGATGTGAATGGGAATCCTACAATGATTGGTTTAATTCCGATGTAGTTATGATGCAAATTTTGGTAGAAACTCATGGTGAGTGATGGTCTGATTCATATGTCATTATTTGAAATATATTTGTATCTCACTTTTAAAACATTTACATTCTTATGACTTTCTCTTCACAGGATCACCAAAAGAAGCCAATTCCTTTTTTGAAACAATGCAGAAATTGAACTATGTAACATTCCATAAGGAACCTAATATTCAATTTGGAAAAGGTTCCTGTCAAGCATATTCATTTCTAAAACTAGCCCCAGGATTTTTTACATAGATGAGTTAGACTAAACAGCTTCTTCCTGATCCAAAACCTCATTTCGATCGTTTCACAATGAAATCAATTCCTTCCACACCATTGATAATGCATCCCTTACTCACAAATATAACTTTTCATCGTATAGTATACTTTTAAGTATGATTTATGAAATCAAATTAAAATTAAAAGCATATTTTGAATTTTAAATACCTCCAGTCTAAGTTAAATGCCACACAACTCATCTAATCTGAAGTTCAAATTTAGCCAGGTTATATCAACATGATTCCCTTCACCGATCTTCAGGATCTTGTACGAAGATATAAATTTGATTTTGCTGCATGTGCTTGTTACTTGAATGATAAGGAAAAGAAGAGATTAGAAAATGAAGATGCCTGCCATGTTTTCACATCTGATGAAATCAGAATAGCCTACGCAACGAAGCATACTTTACCAAAAGTCACTCTTCCTTCCCTATTAAGAACAAAGAAAGAATCGAATGTCCTGGGTTCCACCTACACACAAACTATCGACTCAGAAAAAAACGTAATCTCAAAACAAAAAGATCAGTCGATTCAACATACCAAAAATAATAGTAATTTGACTTTAAGTCAGGATGAGATAAGTCATAATAGAAGTTGTGATCCCACTGTACAAAAAAGTGATCATGGCTTCCGCCGAAAACTTGCTTTTGAAAAGGCATCGGCAGCTATTGGAAAGATTATTGGTTCTAGAGATGATGTATATCCATTTGTCGATCAATACGAAAATTTTCTAAGCGCTAAACATACACAAAAAGTTCAAGAGCGTTTATTGAAGGAGAAGTATGCTTTTGATTCTTTCCTTATTGAGGAACAAAGTAAGTGCCATAGTTCAATTTTAGAAGCATTGGTACATGAACAAATGACAATTATTCTTACAATTTTGTAAAAGAAAAACAGCTTAAGAATAGATTTAAGAGAGATTCTGTGGATGCCCAGGGCATCAATCCTTTGTCAGATTTAGATACTTATTTAGAAGACACATTAACTAATAATAGTTTTAATGAGGAATCATTTGTTTCATACGAGCCACCTGCAGGCAACAATAACATGGCTAATGATGACATTGAAATGCAACCTCTTCCTCAAGACACGCCTTCATCATCACTAACACCGACGACACCAACGACACCGACGACACAATATTTATCATCAGAAACTTCAAATCATGTGAATCTACAGGAAGCATTCACTGATCAAGTTTCCACAGCAACATTCATGGATGATGAAACAGCAACTGTAATTGACTTGGTGTTAGATCAATTGGAGGACGAAGAACAAAACGATTGTATGAAAATGGAAGTAGATGATGATATAATGCATTCAAATTGCCTAGCTCACAAATCTAATAAAGACACAATTCATTGGATCATGCAACATTTAAATGATAATTCAGCAGATCAGAACTCTAAGAACCAAATGGAAACGGATGATATTAAACAGAATGTCTTCGTGCCTTCATCTACACACAAGCGCCCTATGAAAGAAACTGAAAACAAGGAAATTTCTTTAAGCTGTGAAAGGATAAAATCCCCACCTTCTGATTTAAAGCGGCAGAAAGTAGGTTTATCTAATTCAATCCAAAAGATCAATATAGATTCTTTAAAGGATGAAAAACAATCTGCGAAAACTTTTAATCCAGACGAGAATGAGATGAGAAAGGGTATGTTTTATGCTATGGACTAAATTTATGAATTATGAGTGTGAAAATCTTGTCTATAACAATGACCATAGTTTCATAAATAAAATGAGAGTGACCTCAGTCAAGATTTTTAAGCATTTTACCTCATAAGCCTTGCTATCATACGGGTTTATAGAAAGAGCCAATAACTTAAATATTTAGACTATTTATTATTTTCACATATTCAGGTTTTGTGAGACGAGATATAATGATCAGATTAATTTGCGAATTCATCACATAATTATGCTTAAGCAAAGAATGTAACGAATAAAATGATGAAAACAACAATAACTCCAAAGACTTTTCCTGCAAGAGCCTTGTTTGTTCTCAAGCTAGCCAAAGTATCTGCCAATGTATCCATACTCAGATTAATATTCCTATTTGCGTCATTGACATTATCCTCCAACCGTTGAACGACTTCTCGGTGTTCATTCACCATGACAGCCAATTTATTAAAAATTGTTCCAAGTTCCACGATATTTGTTTCCACTGTACTCATGGCATCAGCTCGTTCACGAAGATAATTTTGATCAGGTATAAGTTGCATCATTTGTCCATTACCAGTTTCTTCATCAAGACGTTGCATTTCAAGTGGAGTAAGAACGGTTTTTGGTTCATTGCTGTTATTATCCATAGGATCATAGATGGAAGCATGAGGTGAGCGGTTTCGCATGCCGAGTGAAGTTGAGGCTTCACCAGTAAATTGATTATGTCTCTGTTGCTGTTGATGTTGCTGAAGTTTTTGTTCTTCCTTGGCCACATCCATCATAAGGCCACTGGTTAGGTCAAGCATGTTATCTTGATGAGCTAATTTGGACTTTGCTCCTCTAGCATTATAATTACCATCAAAGCGACTTTGAAACTTGTGGCCATTTTCTTCTGCTGTATTATCTGTAGTAGTAGAGGCGCCGTAGACTTTTGGTTTGGTGGTCATGAAATTCAAATTATCAGCCTGTTTATTCCCACCAAACACATCTCTCTTTCTCTCACTCTGCTCCTTCATCCAATCACTTCTTTGTTGTAAGACCTTCTTAAAACCAGTCGTGGCCTTAACAAAATCTTCCTTCAATTGACCAACTATATTACTTGCCTCCTGACCAGCCTGACTTTTTTCTCCCAAGCGTCGTTTCTGTGTATTAATAATGGTCTGAGCATCCTCTAATCGACCATTCAGGTTCTCAATGTTGGATTTAATTTGAAGAACAAGAAAATTAACCCGTTCCGAATCGTCCATAAACAATGTGCGTGTTCGTACAAGTCGTGTTAGTTCGGAGAGGAGCGTGGAGGTTTTATTAATATCTCGAGAAATTTCAGAAGCAGATGTATGAAATGTCCGAAGTTCCGAATAGGCTGCAGATTTCATTGTGGACATGTTATTGTTCCTATTATTTTGACTATTTTGGCTGGACATGCTTTGTGCTTTCTTACTTGGATTTATAGAGCTCGAAACACGTCCAAGGCTGTCTCCGGGATTTAATACGGTGGCGATGGACATGAATTCATTCGTACGATCGTCACTCATTGTAATATGTCGATTCCAGTTGTCTCTATGTGTTTTGTGGCTCTAGTGTTAGTTCGTTTCAGGATTGATATGATAAGTCTTTCAATAATGGATATTCGAACTTTGTTGTCAACCAAGCTGTTTTAATTTTTTTGGTTTTCTCTGTCGAAACCTAACCTCGATTGAAGCACGAAGTTTGCTACTGCTCAAGGATTTTTTATTCGTGTCTTTTTTACGAATTATTTTACGCAGTTTCATATTGAGAAGCAATGCTCAGAGCAAGCAATCTGTTTTCCATATATAGGTAGTTTGAGTATGACTTTCGTCAATGTAAGGCATCCGGGTTATATAGAACGATAAGGGAATCCATAAATATGTCTTTTGCGTATGGAATAATACAAAGTAGAATTTGAATATAGTCTACGAAGAATGATAAAACGAGTAGAATTCATAGTTTTGAGAACCCGCCGTAGAGTACTCGAACGCAAGAATAATTTTTTATTTCAACGCATTGGAAGAAGGCAATTGCAATTGTACACTGCTTGCTGCATTATTCAAATAATCTCATCGATCACATTGAATCAAATCAAACGTATACTTCTGATCCTCGAACGAAAGAAATTTCTTCTTTCCACACAATGAATTCTTTTTCGTTTCATCGATTTTATATGACGATTACTGTCACACTTATTTTACTCGTGCTTCCACAAATTTCGTCTAGCGAAGTTCAATCCAACAATAGCAACTTTCGTCAAAATCAACATCGACGATTAGCATCCTCCAATGGATTTGATTCCTTTGATACGAATCATGATGGATCGATTGATCGTAAAGAATATGACTCTGCTGTAGCACATTTTCAGAGTTCCCTCACCAGTGGGTTTGGTGCTGATACTCCTCTAACCTCCCAGGGCGGGTTTGGTCTTGATTTATCCTTCTTAAGTCAATTGACAGGAGGATCTACTGGTAGTAGTACAACTGACACAGGCGATGAATTAAAATTTTGGCCAGCATTCGTAAACAGTTTGTCAATGATTATTGCTACTGAAATCGGAGATAAAACTTTTTTCATTGCTGCTGTGTTAAGTATGAAAAATGATAGGTTGGCTGTCTTTGCAGGTGCTATCTTAGCACTCATTGTGATGACTATCTTGAGGTAAGACTTATTTATTTCAAAAATACTGTCAAATCTAGAATTTGTGGATTGGGCTTTTGTTTGCGTTTGCTTTGTGACTACGATTATGAAAAATTGGGTTTTCTAAAATTATATTTTACTGTTCATTATTGGTTCAATAGTTCCATGATGGGATTAGTTCTGCCATCATTTCTACCACGTAAATACACGCATATTATCGGAGGAATACTATTTCTGTATTTTGGGATCAAACTTATCTTGGAATCTCGATCCATGTCGAAAGGAAAATGTTCGGATGAATTGGAAGAAGTGGAAGAGGAACTGCTACATCAATCATCCAAGAAGGAAGATTCGGAAGTAGAAGACTCCCTAGAAGTGGGTTTGGGGAACAAAAAAATCACTACTCCTAGTAAATCAAGAATTGTAGGAGAAAAAACAAAGTCAGGAGTATTTGTTCAGGCATTGACCATGACATTTTTAGCTGAGTGGGGTGATAGATCACAGATTGCTACTATTGCTCTAGCTGCTGCGAAAGATCCATTTGGAGTCAATGTTGGAGGTATTCTTGGTCATTCACTATGTACGGGTATGGCCGTTATTGGAGGAAGAATGCTGGCTGCCAAAATAGAGGAAAAGACTGTTACAAAATGGAGTGGAATCATCTTTTTGATGTTTGGTGTTCATTCTTTGTTTTTTGAGCAATCCTAAATAGACCAATTGTACAAATGAGCACTTCATATGAAAATGAACAACACTTTGGAATCGAAAGAAGCATACATAGTAAAATAACATCATCATAATATTATACCACAGCTATTTCATTCTCTTATGTTCTCAACTGAAACAATTTGCCTGTTTTCGATCATTCTCTGATAACCTCTGAATGAGGTAAAGCCCAAAAATTGTTTCCCTTTGTTATGAATTCAAGAAATTAGGTTTTTAAAAACTATGACACTATTCATTGTTCAACTTCAAAGGGTGTAAAATTCCAGAAACAATTTCACTCAATAGGTATAGATGTAAATGTTTCAGCCTTTCATAAAGCTTGGAGTAAAACAATTTCTTTTTCATTAGAGCATGATGCCGAGTATTGCCGGTGTAATTGTTTTTTTAGGTAGGTCAGAAGCTGTTCGCTGGCTTTCATCATTTTTTCAACAATTGACGTCACAGCATTGGCTAGAAATAATCTTGGTTTATCTTCATTTTTTTTAGTGAACGTTCTTCATAGTACGAAGTAGTAATCGTACAGCTCATAGAATGAATGCATTTTCTAAAGAAACACAATACCTATAATTAGTTTCATTGCGCAACCCTCCTTTCAGTTTTCATTTGTCTTCTCTGGAAATAAAGTAGATATGACTCAACCCCAAAAGTTAATAGTGATTTACGATGATGATTTAGCCAAGGATATTGTGGACAGTATCATAGCAAAGAAACCGGCCGAAGGCTATGACATTCAAGTACAAAGCGCATCGATTCGTCCCAAAAATCTTTTGAATCTTGATCCAACCACAAAGGTTATATTTATTCTACAAACAATTGAGAATGCTTCGCCGACAGAAAACGGTGGCACTTGTTTACGTTTCTTTAAACGAAAGACTCACCCTGAAAATTTGTTGGAGGAAAAGTTTCAATATAGTGTTTTCGGATTAGGAGATTCCAACCTGTTATTTGATAGACAAACGACTACTGCTAATGATTGTAATCAAGTGGCACAGGAATTAGATAGTAGATTAGAAAAGTTGGGAGGTACTCGCTTTTATGAGTTGGGTATGGCAGATGAGCGGGAAGGTCTACCGGAAGTTCAACCATGGATAGCTGGGCTTTGGGAAAAATTGGGAAAGTTAGCGAGTTGAAAAGAGAAAAAGAAGTTTATTTATTTATTTACTTGAAGATTAAGTTGGTTGTGATGATTCAAAAAGATCAATTATTAAGAAAAGTAACGTTAAAGCTATAAATTAACAAAATAGAGAGCAATCTTTTTTCGAAAGACAAGAAAGCTTCAAGTTCATTGATATCTAACGATTGGGATGAAAAAATTGAGAAGGAAAAAGATGAAACAATCAGGTTTCTCTAGAGAGACTCAGTTCATTGGAGAGTTACAGGTGTAATTTAACTTTATTTTTCCTAAATCAAAAGCAAACGCATGATAGATAATTTAATTAGAGAGTGTGACCTGCGTAATCATGATTTAGCGAAATATTACCAGTTGCGTTTCTTAAATTATTTCCTAAATGGGTCCTATTTTTTATACGAAATAGAGAACAAATAGTAAGTGACCAGAAAATTCAGAATGTTCAAATTGGATTCCATAAATGGTAAACAGCAGAAAATTAATCATATTGGCATTCGTATCAGAAAATTGACGAAAGGTAGCAGTACTTAAGAGTTTTGGTTATAGCAATAGAATTACTTAAGCTTTTCGAAAGTGTGAGATAGAGAATCGGAATATGTATAAACATGTATCAGTTTATTTTGGTTTTATATTCCCTCGCGAATTTGGCATTAGAAGCTGCAACACCAGATTAGATGCCACAAGGGGTATTATAACAAGGACCAACAAAGATCTGTCAATAGCGCTAGGAAAGCAGAAAATAAGAATAAATTTGATGAACACAAACTATATGAGTTTAAACCTCTGATTGGGAAGTTACTTTCTACATCCCAGAGAACTTCACTCTAGCGCGTACACTAAAGAATAAAAGAGAAAACTCTTAAGATACATCAATCAATACATAAAATAGAGAAGATTCAGTCAAAGTACTTGAAGTTTTCTTCAAGTAGATTGTTATTAGTACAATCATGTCGAATATCAAAAGTGATGATGAAAAGATAATACTGCAAAATGAAGACAGTGACATATTAAAAATAAGCCCAACCAAAAAAGCTAAAGTTGCATCGAAGCGTCCATCCTCCTTGACAAAGTTAAAGATCGGCAAGCGAAAGAGAAAAGACACTTCAACTCAAAATGCACCGCAATCTCTCCCATCAACTTCATCTATTGCAATAGATTCATATAGCCTTAAATATTCTTCTACTGGCAAACAAAAAGATGAGTTTGAGGATGACAAATTATCATTGAGCAGCTTCCATCCCGACTATCCAAACCCGATTGGACACTATCAAAAGCACTTGCATAATCGTCAAAAACTTGATCAAGAAAATATTTATTTCCCACTTCTTCCACTCACGAACACCCCACATATAATAGGTGGTTTAAGAGATTTGATACAGACCAAAAAACAATGCAACTGCAAACGATCATATTGTCTCAAACTATATTGTGAATGTTTTGCGAGTGGAGTGTATTGTGATCCCAACAATTGTCATTGTACTTTATGTAAGAATAGAGAATACACTGACAATAGTGGAAATTATGATCCTAATGAAGAAAGAGCGAATGCTGTTTACCTCACCTTAGAACGTAACCCTAGTGCGTTTCGACCACGGGCGTTGAGTGTTGCTGGTGGTGGAATAGTCGCCGCTTGGAATCAAAATTCGACTTTGATAGCAAGCAATATGAATTCAAATACAAAATCGGTGAATCAGAAGGTTGGCTCTGCTTCGGAGTCAAATGTAGATGCTGATCCATCAAATACGAACATTGTGAAAAATATAAATACCAGTCTACAAAAAAGTAAGACGAACACTAAATCCAATGATGATACCATAGACTCCATGAAATCGTCCCCCACAAAAAGAAGCTCCAATATTACAACCAATAGTACCACGAACAGTAATAATATACGAGGATGCAACTGTCGCAAATCGTTCTGTCTCAAAAAATACTGTGAATGTTTTCAGGCTGCCGTATATTGTTCTCCACCAATATGTCGATGTACAGATTGTCAAAACGTTTTTGGAAATGAAAAACGTGAAAAACTAATAGCAGCACGAAGAGATAAGGAAGCACTTAATGCAGCTGCAGCTGCTGCTGTAGTTGCAAAAGAGGGTGGAATTGGTATACGAAATCATTCCTCCAATTTCAATCATCCACAGCATATTCTTCCTTCTCATCATAATCTTCATGCACCTTCGTCTTCCCATATTGTCGTTGGAGGTAGTTCTGGATCAAGTTCTGGAGTAGGGATGGGTTTATCAGTCGCTACGAACAAGTACCTTATGATGAATGCCATGAGAAGTGGAAATGCAATGAGAAGTGTTGGTGGAGTTATGATGATGGGAGATACAGGGATGGCAGGATTGCCTCCTAGTACATTTGCTGTCCCAATGAAACTTGAAAATAACTCAGGCACCAACTATAGTCGTCTTCATCCAACCACAAGTAATCCAATCATGATGCCTCCGATAGCATTTGAAAGTGTTAGTCACAATCCCCTCAGAAATAATACAACTACAAACCAAAGCTCTTACTTTTCAAGCAATTTGGAGAGTGCTGGAAATATATATAATCAAGCTCCCATACCACCACAATCTTTACACTATCAACCACCTAACTATGAGGTGCCCTATAATATTCGGAGAAAACCAATGGCTAAAGAAACTGATCTTCAACGAAAGTGGCGGAGAATAACAGAATCAGATTTATCATTTCTAGAACGTGTTCGTGATGAGATCTTAACTCCGGAAAATGAAAAAAATGATACTACAAATAAAAGTCCACAAACAAAAAGAGACGATATAAGTGCTCAAACTGGATCCAAAATTAAGAATATGCTACAAAGAATTGAAAATGCAGTCGAAAGTGCAAGAGTACATGCCATTGAAAAGTGGGAAAAGGAATGTAAATTACGAGAACGCTCCATTATACTCGATTCAACCTCCCAATACAAATCAGTTTCAACAAAGCAAGCCTCTTCATCATTTAAGAAGAGCCAAGAAAAAAGTAATGATGCTGATGAAGTTGATACTAATGATGATGAAAATAATTTATCATTATTATGTCAAGAATTATTACCACAACCAAAACAAACAAAATTAACTGCATACGCAGCCAAAGAAATTTGTATTTTAGAAGCACAGGAAGCTGCCATGTTACAGGAGCTTGCATGTACTATTCGAGAAGAAGCTTATGAGCTTTCTGCAGAACGAAAGCAACAACGGAAACAAAAACAATATGCAACAAATCTTCTACATCGAAATTATAACACACCTCAAAATGATGCGAAAACCACAAAAGACACAACTCGGAGGAAAGCTCCTTCGATTGTGCCTTCTTTTCCATCATTGAGTTCAAATGATCCAAACTTGACTCTTCGTATGAAAAAGTCCAAGAATGTAAGAGGGGAAGATAAAAAAATGCTGTGAATTTGGAATCATGGTACCTTAATTTGTACACTAAGAAAAAAGTATAAGGTTCATTTTATTTGTTCATACCATATTTATGATGTTAATCTATAGAAAAAATATATTATTATATCATTCTAGAGGGATATGAGTTTTATTTTACTTTTCATGTTGTTTGCTCTATTGAGTAGCTTGTGTATTTATTGAAAGTATTCGGGAGTTTTGTACAGGGATAAAATTTAACAACATTACATACCGAATGCCAATAAGCATTCCCAGCCAGTTTCAGGCATATTAATGGAAAGAAAATTCCTAAATCTAGAAAGAAAAGGAACAACCCCGGTCTTCATTGCACCTTCGAACGTAATAGATTGCATTCTGGACACCGAAAACATCAACTGGACCAGAATGGGAAGCAAATTCTTATCGAATAAAGCATAAAATAAAGCAGATGGTTCATACATATTCCCTATTTTATTAGGAAACTATGCACGTTGCACATGGTCATTAATCATAATACAAAAAAAGATAAATACATTCACGGATGGATTTTCAATGGTCATGGAAAAGTTGAAGATAACATTTTGCAAACAATAAAAAAATCTTTCAACAGTTATTTCCATAAAAAAGCTAATATCATTTGGACTCATTTCCCCCATACAGACAAAAGCTCAGCAGAAAGCGGATTAGAAATCATGTCCTTAACTTGTGCACTATTCTTTTGGAGTTTAATGTATAACCAATCAAAAAACTGGTTGAATATTACAAAAATCAGATCCTTTGAATCAAGAATATTGGAAAATTCTCTCGGAACAAATAGTTCTTAGCTGCGGATATTCTAGAAGAGAATATATCACGGTGGCGCAAAATATTCTCTTTAAACAACATTACAGTTACCCCACATGATTCTAGCACTCAGGAAAAACCAAAAACTTCATCAAAAAGAAAAAGATGGAGAAAACCCGTGACCACCAAAAGAAAGAGAAAACGAGTAAAGTGAATAACCACAAATATCACTATTGATCCACTTATCATTTCAAAAATCCAAAAAAGATCGGTTTGGAAAAGCTACTTTACACATCATACGGATCCAGGAAAGGCTGGCAGAACTTCAAATTTAATTTAAGGCGAGGAACCTTAACGAAGACTCCTTTTTCTTTTTGTTTCGGGACGAACGGTTTTTTTTCGATGAGTCAAATGCATGATTGATAGTCGCTCTGATGGTGTTTTTTTTTCCGGGACGAACGGTTTTTTTCCTTTCATCTATCGGATTTGATGATTTGGTTGATTATTGAACTTCGGAAGACGGATGACGGTGATTTTGGTTAATGATATTTTTAAGCTGCTCTTTTCATGATCCCAGCCTGTTGTCAACAACATACCCTCAATGATTACAATTATTGTCCACACTTATTACGGACGCTACTTACGATTGATGATATTTGGTTGATGAGAGGAGGTAGCATTAAATTTGAAAACCCTCGTACGTGGGACAACAAAAGTCAATACAGCAGTCCTATATACTCCTATGTTTGTTTGTTTGTTTGTTTGTTTCTGTAATGTTTACGGTGTTTCCATGAACGGCAGTAGACTATAGCTAGGGCCCGTAGGTTCACCAACTCCTGTGTTCGGGCAAGCGGGGGACTTCCTCCTACTTTATTACCGTGAGGTGTTTCAAAATCCATACCCCCTACCCTAGACAAAAGCTGCCCGGAATTCCAGGGCTCGTCGCTCTGTGGGGAAAAAAATATACCTATATGAAAAGAAAAAAAAATTACGTAAACTAGAGAACGACCCCTCTCCATGGGATTTTGCCGTCTTTTGTGAATTACCGACCGCGACCTTCTCCAACTTCCAAGTTTCGCATATCGTTGGAATCCTTTCTTACCGGACTCCCATTGTGTGCAATCTTATCTTCTATCGCTATTTTAACCCTTTTCCAGAAAGGAAATAGCAAAAAACGAGCAAATCCAACTTGGTTTCGCGCCTTTCGCCTCCATCAAGTGATTTTAGACCTATTCAAAAGCAAAATAGCTCTAAGCATATCTACATTTGGCCAGCTACCGTTATCGAGACTCCGATTCAACTTTCTATATATGATTACCATCCCTCGGCATCACCTTTTCGGCCATTTTCATCCGCCAATCAGGAAGGAACAAGACTAGGAACGTATTTTCGCCGTTTGTATTTAGACCATCAGTCGGTTTGAATATTTCAAAACAAGATTGGTGTCTAAGTATTTTGAACCAAATCCGCATTAATCAACGATTTCCCAAGATTCGAATTTTAAAAATCTTCATTTAGAGAAATACTTCCTGACAACGGTCAACCAACTATACCGTTAAAATACGTCATCGAAACGGGATTCAACTCAAAAAAATCACAATTCTTGACGTCACTTAAAATTCTCTTCCTGTCACCTCAAAACTTGATCCCGCATAAGATATCCAATCCTTCAAATAGTGTTCCCATAACAAGAGCTTCCTACAGATAATTTTAATGAGGAATCTAGTACCAAAAATTCTATTTTTTCTAAACGACAGCCAGCTGAATTCACTACGTAGGGACATTAGAGCCTTCATTCAAGGTGAAATTTTCCTTCAAGGTCAATATCAAACTTCCGATATTTTAACCACTACGGAATTCATAAAATATTTTAATTCGAAGTGGGTGGGCACCTTGCTTCGACTCAGAATCGCCCACCCAGAGATACACGACTTCTTTCGATACTCCGAAAATCTTTTAGATTTCAACGAGCAACCTTCATCACGCGAAGAAGCAATCCAGATTTCCAGCCACCAACTATCCGAACTAAATTTAACCAGGGACATCGCGTTTCTGGTATTTGAGATATTGGAATCTTCTATTTCACCTGAAGAATTTTCCAATCATAACGAAATAAACCGGGAAATATCCTTACATCTTCTCGAATTAGCAGAAGATAACACCGTGGCACAACAGTTTATAAGAACCAATCAATTGGGTGATCAGCAAGAATAAATCCCCCATTTTCTGGACATTCATATCATCCAATTTTCTCCGACATATTTACATAACGGCCTTTCATCGTCACTTTGTTGTATCCTGGTTACAAGAATGTTACCTTTTCACGACACAGTTAGCGAAGAACATTTTCTAAACTATGACGATAGACTATTTTCGCTCGATTCAGATGATTCTTCCTTTTTACAACAGGAGGACTTCATAAATGGTCTCAAAACTCAGGAAAAAGATATTTTTCAATGCATGGAAAATGATGCCTCTGCTTTCATTGACACCGATATACATCCTTCGTCGACACAGGATCCAATTTTTGATGAATCGACATCAATAAAGGAACCGAAATCCTTCTTTTTTGAAAATTTAATTCAACATCTTGAAAATTCGGAATCCAATCGAAATCTACCAAAACACATTTCATGTGCATCAGTTGGCAGCAGATCCAATTCATTGGCCTCATTCATCCAAGCCGACGACCCTGAAATTTTAAGCAACCAAAAATCAACGTATGTGACTAATAACTCTAACTCTTTGCAACCAGCGTGCGATTTCTTAAATGAAAGTGAAATATCCCAGCTTCTACAAGGAGAAGATTTACCAGTGCATGACTTACGGGAAAAGCAAGTTAAAACCAATGAAGACACCTTTGCTTGCTTTAACGTGAGAAATAAATACGACCACAATACAGCCGCGGAACTTTTTATCAAAGAAAATCTATCATTTCTTTCCATCCAGGAACCTTTTTCCTCACGTCATAAATGCTCTGCATCCTGGAAGGCATTCAAAATTTTGGAATTGCAATCAGCACGCATTAGGTGCTTCGAAACACCATATCAGGTAATCCTCTTCGATTCCTGGAAATGGGGTGGAAAAATACTATGCCCGTTCCAAAGCAGACAATATGGAAGAGTAACAAGTATCGCTTTTAATTTTCATAAGGATCAGAAAATTGGTTTTATCTCTGTATATGCACCATCCAACGTTTTAAAAAAATCCTCAGACGCAAGCAATGACAACAGTAGCCTCCAGATAACACGCGACTTAGTTGAGAAAATTAGCAATAAATGGAAAAATGATTTTCCCAAAATTGAAATCGTTATAATGGGTGACATGCAAGAAACATTGTCTCTGTCCAACAGAGATAATATAGGAAAGTACAGGCAAAATCAGGCTGAAAACGGAATCCTTAATCTTGTAAAATCCTCTCATGAATCCATTGTGAGAAAACTTAACAAAAATGATGATTACATTACCAGATTCGGATCCGAAGGGGGTAGAGGAATCGATCACATTTTTATACCCACTTCCTCTTCTATGGCCACTTGGATCACAAATGCAAAAATCGACCGGGAGAAGGGAGCTAACTACTTCCCATCGGACCATTCTCTTCTTTCGTGCACGTTTAAACGTTCTGGACAGAATAATAATGAAGGTGGAACAATGAAACCCAGATATAATTACAAAAAAGTATGTTCAATTAGACTCAAACAATCTGGTATTTTAGGGGAGGAGCTTGAACTGGATGACAATCAATTCAAAGATTGTAAATCATATGAGGACCAAAAAGAACTTTTCGGTAAAATAAGGAACCTAACGCATGACTCATCCGAATTCACTAAGCATAATCTCGATCAACTCCAAATAAGGATAAAGCAACTTTACTCATCCTTATGGAACAATGGCATCTCTCAAAACTGCAATGGCTTCAATAATGAGCTAGTCGAAATCAATGAAAAACAGGCAACTGAATTAGCTTTCATCCTTCAGCAATTTAATCATGGAGTGAAGCAAGCCATGCAATCTTGGGACTTATGCTCGGAACACAATGCGAACGACTCAGCTAGCAAAATAAGAGGCAGATTGAGGAAAAACAAGGGTTTCAAATTATTCGCAAACCTGCCAGCCTCCACTAAATTGTATTATCTAAAGAAAAGAATCATGTCTAAAATTAGGAAAATACAACAAAAGCTCTACTGGATTGAAGAATTTAAGATTCGAAAAATTAATCAATCGAAACATCTTTGTCACGACGCTTTTTGGAACGACTTCAGTGAATTAATCAACTCCAAGACGTTATCGGATCCTGCCCAAACTATTCACGGCATGATTATGAAAGAGCAAGAAGAAAGGTTCAACCATCTGGAAGCAATAAAGTTTAAGAACTATGAAAGAAAGTTAAATATGAGAAATCATCGCCCAAAACGAATGAAAAAACCAAGCAGTGTAAATAATGACACTGCGAAAACCAATCGCTTGGACATTGACGACAAAATTACTAAAAAGATCAATTTTTGGCTATCTCGTTCGAACTGCAATCAAGCTTTTAACACCTGCATGGAAAAGGGGACCTTTGAACCTTTGATTGGAAATAAATTAGAGGAATGGGCCGTAACCCTAAATGAATGCCAAAATATCAACCTGAACTTGGATTCCACGGATGATTGTTCCAGAATCTGCACCTTTTTGACTAATGCTAAATCTGATCTCAATAGAATTTATGCCTCCATCACAAATATGCAAATTCAATATAGAAAAGATATTCTTAATTATTTTCTGGATTCGAGTAAGATCTCAGAGTTTACGCGAAAAGTACTACCCAAGAGCAGATCAGCACCGGCGGCTCATTCTTTAATTTGGGACGATGCAATCAACGATTTCAGGAACTGCGTGGACGAAACCGAGGAGATGGTAGCTACCAGCCAATTTCACGGAAAATGGATGGGAAACACTTCGGCTCAAGAAGTGTGTGCTTATGCAAAGTTAATAAGGAAGGGTAATCTAGGATGCAGAGGTGTAAAACTTTCTCCTAACAGGAAAATCTCCAAAAAAGATTTAGACACCCTTCTTCCAAATCATAAATCTTTATCCAAATCAACTAAGTCTGCATTTCTCAAAGCTCATAATAAGCACACCGCGTCACTCTTTTCGGAACCAGAGCAAGATAAGAAAGAATTATTCTATCCCTTCTTTCTAATCGATCAGAAATTTAATATGAATGAAAATGAGAACTTCACAAAAAACTTTTGGAAATGCCTTGCGAGGATACCCGGGAAAGCAAGACACGAAGGCTTCCAAATGTCTGTGTTAGGGAGATTTGGAAGCAGATGGGGGAAAACTTTGTTAGATATAATTAAATTAATATTAATCATGCGTTTCATACCCCCTGAGTTGAGAAAAATGGCAAGATTCCCGATCCCGAAACCTGGCAAATCCAACGAGTACCGACCAATTTCCCTCTGCAACGATATTTATTGCTACATCAACGCCGTTTCAACTTCGTATTCTAGTCGAGGAATAGAAGATGCTGGACTTCTTCACGACGGGATGTATGCATACCGTAAGGGTAGAGGTTGCTCTTCACTCGTCGCAACAGAACTTTGCTTTAGAGAAGACTGCAGTGAGCATAATCTACCGGTACTTCAACTGGATGAAGACGAAGAAAAATTCTTCGATCGAGTACCGGTAGAGATTTTATTGGCGGCTATGCGCACAAATGGTTTCCCACGCCAGGGATTTCTAGAATTAAAGGCAACCTCCATGCAAGAAAAGATTGTGGAAATTATCACATCTAAGGGGATTGCATACGCGAGGTTTGTATGCGGGCTGGAGCAGGGCAACCCCGATAGCCCAACTGTTTCTAATTTAGTAATCAAATTGAAACACGATATCTGGCTCTACATGTCTCAGGCAGCATCAGAGAAATTAAAAGGAACACAGGAATCAAATGGGAAATATACCTTTCACTCGATAGATAAAAATGATGGACCAGTCGTACTTGGAAGAATTGGGTATTGCGACGACAATTCGAAATTCTGCTGTGTTAAAAATGAGGAGGATCTAATTTTTCTTGCAAATTACTTCATCCAGTTATCGGGTGACCTTAGCATGGTTACCAAAATTGGACGGAAGTCGTCCAAATGCGAGTTACAATTTTTCAACGTTTCTGCTAATTTCGCATTTAAAATGGAAAAATGTTGGAGCACTGCATGGAGCTATGTTTGTGATGGTCCGGTAAGGGAAGCAGTTCCGTATAAAATTCACATGAAAGAATCCGAACGCAGAAAATTTTACAATTTAATCAATTACTTTGAGTTGGATTGTGACGAGCAAGCGAAATGGGACAAAATAATCCATCCGGAACCCCATAAACATTTAGGTTTAAAATGTTCTTTAAGTGGTGATACTTCCTCCAGTAGTAACGATACTTTCTCTAAGATACACGAAAGACTAAGTTCACTGAATGTGGCAAATATGGATATTAGTGCCCAGAAAAAAAGTATTAACATGTTGTGCTCCACTATGCACAGTTTCGCTCCAGTTCAAGTGGGTTATCAATTAACTGACCTAGCAAAATTAGATCATTCAATTTCAGACTATCTCTTGCGGCGAAATGGAATGACCACGTCAGATTGTCGACATCGACTCTACATATCAGAATCACAAGGAGGTCAGGGTTTCATATCATTGCTAGACCAAGATGTCATTTCAAATGGTAGGGAATTGGAAATCGGCAGTAATTTGCCCTCTTTGGACGGCAGATCTCTCAGGACCAGAATTTGTGCCATGAAAAATTATTCAATAGATGAACCAGATGAAAATATCACAAATCATGTGAAATTCGCTGTAGAAAAATTGGCAAAATTTGGAATCTATTTTCAAGATAAGGAAGATGATCTGATTAACAATATTTTAGCGAGGCTAAACGAGACTGGAAAATTTCCATCAATCGGGTCTTTCCATTACAAGGATGGAACCAAATACTCGATTGGGGCAGGAAAACTAACCAACCTTGATCTAGTTTATGGGGGACCTATCCATTCCTGTATGGTCTCTTGGCAACAGAATAATTGGATTATCGATGACAGCATATCCAATCTCATGAAATTGTGCAAAGTTAGAAAAGACACCTTCATCAAAATTCAAAAGGAAGTAATCGAGGAAAGATTTAATTGTATAGCAGGTATTTATTCTTATTGGGAATGGAGAAATAACTCATCTCTCACTTCCAAAGAAATCTCAAGAGATAATAAGGATTGGAACTTCGTGAATGTCCCGGAAATACTCCGCAAAAAATTTTCGACAACTTATCAAAACTTCAACGATATCACAATCAAAAGGGAAGCAGCCAAAGTAGTGGAAATTCAATTTTGGAATAGCGCAGCAATAGACAATAATCATTTGCAGTTCAATACATATAATTTTTTTCACAATATAATGAGCAAAATTATTTCAATGAAAGCACCTTTCATTATCTCAACAGATGGGGCTCATGACGAACATGGATCTTCGGGGCTCACATATCCAACCACGACAACCAGTTCGTTCGTTCTTTCTGTCTGCGACATTAAAGATAATGAAACAATTCATTCAGGACAATGGAAATCTCGACCAACCATTCCAATCTTCAGCAGGGCCATGAAACTACCTTGCAATATAGGCAATACACCATCAGATATTGCCTCCGGGGAACTTTTTGCTATCGCTCTCTCGGAAATCTCTCTACCTAGTGTGATTCCTAGGATCATTGTCACGGATAGCAAATCAACCAGAGATTTGTTATTAAAACTCCGAGAATCTGATTCAAGCATAGTACAAACCAACAGAAATTACATAAGAAGTATTTCGGGAGGAGTAAGCAAATTTATTTTTAGCTTGTTCGAGGAAAAATTTCTATATCCTAGCAGCTGTTTGCAGTCCACAAATGACACGGAGAGTATCCTTCCAGAGTTTCTACTCCCTTTACAGACATCAATGTTAGCATTAAATACCATTGCCAAATCATGGCTATCACCAAGCAAAGTGAACCAAAATAAAGAAAATATTTACTGGGAACCACATTATTGGGACTCCCATCATCGACGTTCAATTTGGAAAGTCAACTCCCATCAACTAAACGAAGCCGGCACTGCAATAAGCAACAAATCTAGATATTCTCAATTAATCCCAAATTTGAGCATATTAAGCTGCAATCATCATGCGGATGTTAGTGCTGACTACGTGAAAAAATTCCACCAAACAACCTTCAATATCAAAATAGCGGTCTCTCAAATGCGATTTTCCTTAATTTGGGGAGGGAAATCAATTGACCGCAATATTAGCACCCTAATACGAGAGAAGATCGCTGCCGAAAGAATCAGACGTCTCCAAACCAAACCAACGCAAGGTCTCCTTTGGAGAATTTTCCCACACTCTTCCGAATCATGGGAAACATTTCGGAATCACAAAGGTCTTTTTAGATCCTTACTTGGTTTAAGCAGGACACATACAAGGTGCCTCTATAAAAACGAAATTTATAGAGAAAACTGTCACTTTGTCATGAAGGAGCAATTTACGGATTCAGCACAACATCATACCTCTCCAACTCCTCTTACAAAATTTAAGTTAATAGAGATGCTTTCACCGTGTATGTGGTGTTCGTCAAAGTCTGATTTTGCTCACAATGAGAAAGGAAACAGGAAACATGCAAATCTACATTGCACTAACCCCCATATTTCCACATTCAGAGAGGACATCAATGGCCTCATCAATCATAAAATGAAGACATTACTATTAGACATGACGGCAGCCTCATCATGGAATTATACTTCTTCGTTGATTTCTCAAATAGAACAACATTTTTTATATCATCAAAATCAACAAACCGGTAGGATAAAATTTATCCCTCACCACAGAAACAATTCCTATTTAAGTATATTAGACCTGCTGCATAAATGGAACGAACCTAATTTATTTACGGCAATTAATAATGATGACTGCCATATCCTCATCGACCTAATAGGGCTATCTCCATCTCGCTCCCCATTTCAAAAAGGTGACGAAGAGGCGGGTTTAATTGATGCAACCTGGCTAGGTTTAATTCCAAACTTCCTTAACAACATCTTCATCCATGCATGCAACCAATTTCATTCACCTGCTAAACCTTTAGAGGACATATCGAATACAGGGAGCAAATTTTTAATATCTTGGAAAGCGGTTAAGGCTCTTATACTTGGAAGGGCAGTCGGCATTCACAGGGTGATTGGAACTACGGGAAAGGAATTCGAAAAAAATTTTCAAACAAAAGTTGACTCTCAGGGTAAACAGGACGATATAGATTCAATTATACCCAACACTCCCACAAAAAGAACAATTGAAAATGTAGTCTCCAGCACGACGACCCCAATCCCCACAAAAAGGAGTAAGCTCTCTTCAACAACCAATGCGGATGCGACAGGCATAATTTCAAGTACTTCGACACCTCCAACCAAATTACGATCATGTTCTGGCATTTCCTGCGGAACAGAGTCCTCCTTCTGGTGCAGGGAATGTAATTTTGAAAAGAATGTTATTAAAGCCTCTATTAAACAATGTCAACGATGTGGTAAATACATGACGGCAATGAATAAAGTTAAAGCAATCTTCGATAAGTTACAATCCGAACCATCCAATTCACATATATTACAACAAGTCATCCTACACTGCAAAGCCCACAAAGGCAACACTCAAGTTCGTTATGCTTCACTCATGGATTTGCTTTATTCCTCTTTTCCACAAGCAGACAATCCAAAGGAAGCAAAATACACAAGCAAAAGTATACCTGATAGGTATAAATTAATATGTAAACTCATTACCAAAACGATACTTCACCAATGCAAGCATGCAGACGAGGATCATATCATTTTTCAGGGGGCTTCATCACACATTCTCCACACACTCGAAACGATACACCAAAATCTCCAAACTTCAAAAAAATCTTCTTTCATACCAACTGACATTACACCAATCATTCGCAATTCCTCTCCCATCAAACTAGCAAGCCAGGCAAACAAAACCAATTTAACCTCAAAGGAAGCCATTGATACCAACGACGATAACACTTACCTTGGAGGTGGGGCTATTTCTAAAGCCGTAGCGGTCGTCAGGGCGAGATTGAATTTAATGACTTTCGTTGCACATGCGGATGCCTATATACATATCAGCAACTGGCAAATATGTCAGGGATGGAAAACTTTTTCCAGAATTTTCACATCTCAACGAGTTATCGATGAGAAACCAAATGGCACTTACATGATCCCAATATTCTCAGGTAATGAGGACGCGGGACACTGGACAATTGTAATTATTGATAAATGCAGAAACTTTTGCCAAGGCTGGCACATCGATTCTTTAGGATGTACAAATCCTCATCCATCCATTTTGGAGAAACTGGAGAAGGCGTTTGTGCCTGGAAGAGGGCAATTTAGATGGCATTCACACACATCTCGTTGCCAAACCGAAACAGAGTGCGGACCCAGGATAATCACGACCATGCACATAGTAGAATCCAGTATTTCAGAGGGAAAGTCAACCGAAGATGCCGTCAAAGAAGCCTCCCTGTTACATATTGATCCAATTCATTATTCGGCGAAGTCAGTAAGATTAGAGGCAGCACTCCTGGTAGATACCTATGAAAGCGGAATGGCAACTAGATTAAACCGCAGGAATCCCCAAACAGCCTCAACAGTGACTCATCAGATTGCAGCAAAGAGGAAACGACGCAAAAAAAGTCTAAGACGACACAAAGAAAAGCGAGCTCGACTATCCCAGAATTCGACGGTCGATATAATTTCTCTCAGTCCATGACCTCCTTTTTCATTTCAGAAGAATTTATTCTTTTCCCTCTTGCTCCTCTTCCTTTTTTCTTTTTTTTATATACCTTCATTCAACAAAAGATTATCCAAAGTTAAAAACCATCCTTCTTCACACCATATCCACACACTCCTCCTCTCCCAATTTTTCTTTTTTTTCTCTTTTCTTTTTCTTTTTCTTTTTCTTTTTTCTTTTTCTTTTTTGGCTTTTTTTTTATTATTTTTCTTTTTTTATGACGGAATGGGTTTCCCTCTCGTTAGAACCTATTGATGATAACTTCGGTTATGTACATGGGGTGAACCATTCGTATGAATGGAGGGTAGAGAAATCTTGCGGGGCGTGAAGACTGGCCATACACCTCAGCGTGATTCCCAATAGTAACACGTTAAAAAAATAACATACCATTACATTACATTACATTACATTACATTACCTATATGAAAAGAAACATAAGGCCGAACAAAGAAAAATAACGAAGGTACTATACCGTAGCCTAATATAGAAATATTAGAGTTTCGAATTTGACATGATTTTGAAAAGAATTTTTGAAATGAAAAAATCGAAAGCAACCCGAATTAAACCTTCCGAACCGGTGAAAAGGAGATTTCTCTCGACAAATGTTGTGGAATCTAAAACTAATGCACCTCCTGTAATCAGATTAATCTTCTGCTTCTGGTGATGTGTTTGGTTTTTCTTCAATCTGGATA
>Ga0209092_10000964_pt1 | contig 29170 bp, 11 predicted proteins | sample FraStrMetagenome_FD_187446 | JGI IMG/M metagenome (GOLD analysis project Ga0209092, IMG submission 187446) | Marine eukaryotic phytoplankton communities from Arctic Ocean - Fram Strait ARC3M Metagenome (SPAdes) (version 2) | ecosystem: Environmental > Aquatic > Marine > Oceanic | place: Fram...
TACAGTTGAATCAACTTCGGTATCTTCACTTTCAATAAATTGTTCATACAACCAATTAAAATTGTTTATTAGTTTAAGATCAGCGCCATCAGATAAGCCGTAGTCCCTGCCAGCAATAGCACCTTTAATAGAAAATTCGCCAAATTGTCTGTCGCTTCCCACAGTTGTCCAGATTCGTAATCTTTCATTTGTTTCTTCATTTTTTTGCCTGTCAATAATTTTTGAACTTAGTTTAGCACACTCTCTAAATGCACTACGCCATGTACTAAATTCACTTGAATTAAATCCTGTGACGCAGGATATCTTTTCCATCTTTTTAAATCTGTCGCTAATACTAGTTGTCATGTCTGGTCGACTTGTATCCATATCACGTGTCATTTGTGTTGGAAATAATTTTACACCGCCATATCCATATATAAGATCATTGACAGGATTTTGACTGCGCCATACATGCACGGCTCTGTTATCTTCTACCACATAATCAAAGTTAAAGTCATCTGCAATAACAGCATCACCGTCTACAATCCAAAACATTTCAGTCGAACAAATATTTGCTCCGGCAATGTGTGCTTGGTGTATTCCTCTAACTCCGTGTATACGTTGTGCCCTCGGAAATCTACTTTTAAGTAATTCAAAATTTTCGTCTGCATTTATTTCATCGTATGATATCATTACAATGTCATATTCTTTAGTAACTGATACTTGTGCAGGCTCAGGCGTATAAGTTTTAAACTGAGATGAAAAACTATTAAATTGTGTTGTAGACGTTCTTACATACGGATGTTCTGGTCTAGGTGGATTGCGGTATGTACTTTTAAAGAACTTGCTCTGTTGAGCATCTAAGGGCGTTACAGCAATAGGAATATCTAGTTCTACTAATAGTCGCTCACCGTAATCTTCAATTGCTTCTAATAGGTCGCTTTCATCTTGTACTTTATCATTCCATAACTTATTTAAATATTCAAAGTCACGTACTTGTATATAATCCCAATCTGTACACATTGTTTTATACAGACCTTCTCTTGCTCCGTAAATTGCCCATAAGCCGTTTTGTGAATCTGCGCCAGCCATGCACCATACATACAAACGTTCTAAGTTTTTCCAATGTGCGCCTATTAGTTCATCTTTTGGAGGACGTACACCGTCAATCAGTGCCATCTTCACACCTTCACGAAAACCAGCACGCCATGCTTGTTGAGCAGTACTATTATTATGCACTGTACTCATTAAACTATTAATTTGAATATATTCTAAGTCCCAGCAAAAGTCTACTTGTGCTTTTGGGTTATCTGGATCAGCATTTTCATGTGTACGCATTGTGAGTACAGTTTGTTTATTCCAGCACTTAATGCCGCCGTTGCCGTACCGTAATCCGTTAATACTGTTATCAGCAGTCCAACTAATTACGTGCTTTGATAAGTCTACGCCGTCTTGAAAATTTATTGTTTGATTTAAAAATTGTTCGTCAATTTGATTATCACCGTCGATAGTAATAAAGCGATCTGTTTCACTTAAATTAGCACATGCCTTGTGTGCGGCGTCACTACCTTCAACTCCGTGTACACGTTTTGCCCAAGGCACCTTAGTTAATAAGTCTGCATAGTTTTCTTCAGCGTTTGGTTCGTCATACGACAAATATATAATATCGTAGTCTAAAACTTTAAATTGTTTCATCAATAAATCCGTATGAGTTAAAAATCTTGGGTGTGTATATACTTACATTATCGTGTTCTTCTGGGTATTCGAATTGGACAGTATAACCATGTGTAATCTGTTGTACGGTTGCTGTAAAAGTTCTAATCAACAAATGCGGATCATTTGCCTTTGTTATACTAAATTTGCATAGTTGCCTTGGGTCTAATAACATTTGTTCGTTAACATTAACAATTATATTCCATTCAGTAGTACGTGTTATAATACAGTCACCTGTGCTTTGTTTAGGAACATGATATATTACATCTTTAATATCGTATGTAAGTTTAGGTTGTTCGTATGCTAATAATACATATTCTTTTTTTGAAAGATCATATTTCACAACAAAGTTATTTTTTTTATCTGGATTAGTCATAAAGTCAACATATGCATCTTCACTAACTTCTAAATTATATTCCGATTCAGGTGTATAATTTTGTAAGCCTGTTATCCTACTTGTATCTTTATCAAAAATTAACCAATACATTCTTCATACCTTGATAAAATTTTATCACAAAAATCTTTTTCTGTGTAATGGAAAACTCCGTGTTGTTTATGGTTGCCTATTTTAAGGCCATCATTAAAATACCAGTCTACTTTTTCTTGCCATTTTTCACTAGTGTCTACCCAATTTTGTGCATGTAATTTCATATGAACAAAGTCTATTAGATCATTCTCTTGAAAGTTATCGTATTCCATTAATTCAAGAGCAATAGCAGTACATACATCAATACTGCAATGCTTTGGTTTAAAGTCTTTGCAAAATACTTCGTAAAAATCTTCCCAATCAGTAACTACAGTTTCTAATAATGCAAAAAATTGTGCTACACGTTTTGTTTTCTTAAAGTAGTATAATCCAGTATAGATATTAAACAATGCATTGTGATGAAATACTTTTCTATAGTATGTGTCATTAATAGGTTCTTGTCTATATGTGATTGGATTTTGTGTAAAGTATAGTTGTTGGTCTTTAAATTGTTCCCAGTCTATTTTATCTAAAAATAATACATCACTATCTACAACAATAGTTTCATTGTAGGGACTAAGATCAAATGCTTTCCATCGGTTTTCAATCTTCCATTCACTATCAACTGCTTGATCGTTTTCTAGTACAATTACTTTGTCAAATATTAATTGTGTTTTTGCATCAACTTCGTGATCCGTAACTAATGTAAAATGTCTGTTGCCACTATGTATACCACTCATTGCACACAAGTAGGCTTGCTTTACATAATTATCGGTTGTATTATTTTGTGCAAAAATTAAAATGCCTTGCTTCATAATAGTTCTTCCAAACAGTATTTGTTCATAGCATGTACTGTTAGGCCTTTCGTTTTAATTGGATTATTGTCTATAATAAATGTAAGTGTTTCATTGTCAATATCATGTAGTATATCTTTATCAATAGTATAATAGAGTTTGCCAGGCATAGGATTAACTAACGTTCCTTTAGCATGTCCGTTCATTATATGTGCGGCAATACTAAATGCAAAATCATTACGAAATGTTTGTTGTGTAATTTGATACAACATTCTATAGTGTGTCCATTGTTCTTCAATATGCTGTAGCAAGTCAAAGAAGATTTTATTCTGTTTACATTTTGTAAAGTACACACAAGTTGCCCAATAAAAGTCTACACTTGCATCGCTTATTTTATCAAATTCTCGATAATCAATATGACTCGATTCAGGCGCTAAATGATATGCCTGTCTATACATTAATAACGGATTATGTTGTGTAAAACAATGTGTATAAGTATCATCACAAATAATAATATCACTATCAATCATTAGAGTTTGTTCGTACGGTGACAAATTATAACTTAGCACCCTTGCATTATTTTTAAATGTTAGGTGTGTTCCATTATGTCCATTGTTATACATTTTTTTAGTATATTTTTGTGGAGTATCTAAAGATATAATATGTTCAAATATTCCATCATCAGGTACATCACAGTCAGTAATAATGCTTGTAGAGAGATTAAGATATTTTTTAGCACGTTCAGCAACCATAACGGCTTGCTTTACGTAGTCAATTTCTTCATTATTAAATGCATGTACAAGTATGCCTTTAGACATCAAGAATTCCTTGTACAGATCTTTCACTGTTTACTATTTTTTGATATTCGCTATAGTACGATTCTAATGCAGATTCATATGCTTCAATCAAAGCATTATAAAATTCGCCTCTAGTTTGTATACGAATAGGAGTATTGTTATTATCTACAAAAATAGGACTGTCAATACTCATTAAAGTTGCAATGAACTCTCTTGATGCAGTAAATTGCCCACCTTCATAATAAATTGTAGAGTTTTTCTTAAATTTTTCTAATAGAACACGCTTTTGATTTTTAAATGTTGTTACATAGTCAGCATATTCTAGTGCTTTTGTTAGACGTTGATCCATAATCTCTCCATAATATTACTATATTATATAATAGATTTGTTAGATTGTCAAGTGTTAACTTCCAGTGAAATTGGCTTGTCTATTAAGTGCCGGGATTGGAGTGTCTACATACGAACCGCTTGCTCGAACAACTCCGATAGTAGTTGTAAGAGTACCTACAACAAATTCATCAACAGGTAACGCACCTTTTCCTGTGCCTTGTCCGGTATCTGCTTCATTCATCCATATACGAAATTCGATTGTGGTTGTATTAACTTCTTTTGCTCTGATGTAATAGTTATTATCAGCATATACACCACTTCCGGTTTTTCTAAATACTTGCTGTTCACTTGATGTTAATTGGAAATTACCAATTGCTGTGCCTGTACCACTATTACTTGTTGAAGTATAGTTGTATCCAAAACTAACTGTGCCTGCATTAGATAACATTGTTGACCAGTCGTTTGTTTTTGCAACATTGCCCCCTGTAGCAGAACTTGCTAAACTAGTTACAAATGTAATTGTTCCGCCTGCGTTAAAGAAATGTCTACGTGCATCAGCACTTGTAAATACAACCCTAAAATAACCATTTAGTTGTGAATTCCACTGTGTAGGACCAAATGTTAATGTATCAGGATCACTAGTTGCTGTAGACTGTAACGGTGCTAGTCTATATCTATTAGGTGATGTTTCTAATGTATTCATTGACTGTTCATAGTCAACAAATCCTTTTAAGGTACTGCTTGGATCATCACTTGTTTCGTCGGCAATTATATCACCAATAACAATACTAGCAATAGTACCTGCGGCTTGATTAGTTTGATGTCGGTTTATTCTGTCAATGTCTGTTTTTAATTGATTAACATGAGATGCAGTGACAGTGTTGGTTACTACAACTTGATTACTAGCCGTAGTTTGGCCGTAACCTTCCGTACCAGATCCACTACCAAGAATACTTTCGACTCTTGTTTGTAATGCATTGTATCGTGTTGCGGTAATTAAATCACCAACAGCCATATATTATTCTCCTAAACGTACAGTATTAGTATACTATACTTTCTTAATTATGTCAAAGGTTATTTGTAGCCGCAAATGCTGGAGCCGGAGTATCAACATATGATCCGCTTGCTCTAACAAAACCTATTTTGGCTTCTAATAATCCTTGTACTGGCTCATCAATTTTGTATCCTGATACTGCGGCATCAAAGAATTCATATTTTACTTGTATTGTAGAACTGTTAGGTGCTTTGGCATAAAGAATATAATTGTTATTGCCATATACTCCGGTTGCCGCTTTTCGATAAATTTCTTGGTAAGATGTAGTTAAATCATAGTTGCCTATAGACTGTACAACACCTGTACCAGTTGTTGTCGTTGTATCATAATTTAAATTAATAGTGCCTGCATTACCAAGTATTGCCGCCCAGTCTTGACTTTTAGCAACACTATCGCCTGATACTGGTGTTCCGCTCAACGAACTTATAAATGTAAGACTTCCTCCAGCATTAAAATAATGCCTACGAGCATCTGCACTTGTAAAAGATACAAGGAATTCACAATCGATTGGAGCCGTCCATTGATTTCGTCTTTGGTTAACTGCAACATTATTAGTTGTACTACTTTGCGCGGCAGTTAATCTAAATCTATTTCCGGTTGTTTCAATAATACTAATAAAGTCTTCATAATCTTTGAAGCCTTCTTTTGTGTCTGCGCCACTAGTATCTTCAGCAACAGTGTCGCCTACTTCTACTTCTGCAATAGAATTTGGTAATGCACCTGTTTGATGAATGTAAATCTTATTTAAGTCAGTAAATAATGCATTAACATGTGTAGAGTTAATTACAACATTACTTGAAACTTGCGAACTAGTAACAGTTTGGCCGTAGCCTTCATTTGATGATCCATTACCTAAGATGGCACTCACTCGGCCTTGTGCGTTATTATATCTTGCGGCTGTAATTAAATCGCCAACTGCCATGCCTTACTTCCTCTTTATATACGTGTTTTAATATTTATACTTTTAAAACACACTCTATTAACTTTTCTTCATCGGAAGTGCTTGTTTCTAAGGCAATTCCAACTAATCCAGTACTTGCAATAGTTGAAGCAACGCCATCTTGCCAAGCATACACTGGTTGGCCTTTTGATACAGGACCACTAACTCTTACAGGAACACGACCTTTAAGACCAACTGCTTGACCTTCTGCTGTGCTGTTCATTAAATATGCTGGTTCTGCTGATATAACACCAACTGCATGATGACTTACACTTGCTGGTTTAACTTCTGCTTCTCCACCTACTGCCATTACTGTACCAACTGGCCATTCTTCTGTAGTTGCATACACTTCTGCTAAGTCAGCATATTGTGCTTGTGTTGCTGTTCCTCTAAAGAAGTTAGCATGTAAGTCTCCTGTACTATCACGCAACGCTGTTGTATTTGCAATAGCACTTGTATCACCTGCATAGTCTGCACTGTTAAATTTAATTGCACTTGTACTTGATGAATTACCTTGGAAATTGTCTGCCCAAACATTTGACCATTTAGCAGTACTTGATCCTAATGTATATGTACTTGTTGAACCCGGATTAATACCAGTTGATTGAATAATAACACTGTTAGTTTGTACACTATTTGCATTACTTGTTTTAAATCTAATAATATTATTTGTACCAACCTCGTTAGCAATAACACCTTGGTTACCATTTTCGACATAAACATGTAAATCATTCTGATCGCCAATTGTAATTCCTGCATCGGGGAATCTTACAACCTCAGCAAATGTAGTTGGTATGCCTGGTGTTGATTGAACAAAACTGCTTGGTAATAATCCACCTAATCTTAGTGAGTTTGATGATGTTCCCCAATAACGATGATTAGTTGATGTAACACCATTAGTTGCATCTACTGTGTTTACCATTGTAGTGCCTTTTCTGATAACATCAAACCCTGTAATAGCGTTTGCTGGATCAGTTGAATCAATAGTAAATTCTTGTCCACTAACAGCAAAGATAACCTCATCATCAATTGTTGCAACAATTATACTATGGTTTACATTTGTTGTATCACGCACTGTTTGACTTTTCATTTGTGTAAGTCCACTACCTGCGCCTTGCGGTCCAACTAATACAAATGATGATCCATTATATGTATACAACTGACTGTTGCCTGAATCCCACCAAAAATCACCCGATGTTAATCCTACTGGCTGTGTGGTTGAAACTTCTGCACCGCCTGTAGTTTTAAATTTTGTACCATCGTAAAACTTAATTTTTCCATTTGTTGAATCATGCCATATTTGTCCGCTAGTTGGTTTTGGCGGTTGTGATGTTCCGCTAAAGTTTTCTAACAAAAACAAAAAGTTTTCATTTTGTATTTCGCCGTATCCAGCGTAGTTTTTACCAACAAACGTTAAGTCTGTTGTTGTGTCAACGGTACCATCCTGTACTACTACAAGTGTTGCTCCGCTGTATTTGTTAATCGTATAAGCCATGTTTCAACCCTTTAATTATAACTATATTTATCTTACACACTAGATGTTAAGTTTTGACTAAATGCCCAACTTCCGCCTGATGTGATATACTCTTTTAATGTTCTTGATACACTAACTGTAACTGTACCTGTTGCCGCTGAAAAACCAATATCTTGTAATACTGATTCGTTTTGTACGCCTGCGGCATCTACTGCTATGAATGATTTTGTAGCAACTGCCGCAACATCAATACCTGTGACACTTGCACCACCTAGTGTAGTACAGTGAATACGTGCTGTTGTTCCGTTAGCAACACTACCGCCCGGAACTAGATCATTTAGTACTAGACCAATTTGTGTATCGTTTAAACCTGTAATATCCATACTAAATGAAATTGCCGAGCCAGATATTGATTCGTCAACATAAACTTTTGATGCCGCATCTGTATCTTGTGTCGGTTGTGCTATTCCTGAAATTTTACTATTTGAGAAATTAACATCGCCGCCTGCCGCTATTGTTAGCCCGCTTGCTCCGCTAATGGTACTACCGTTTAAATTAATGTTATCAACATCTAGTGCTGTTAATGTACCTACGTTTGTAAGACTTGAATTAACAATACCACTTCCAAGTGTTGTAGCAGTAAGAACTGATGTTCCTGCAACTTTATATTCATTGCCTGTTGTTACATTAATATTCTCAGTAGTTGTCCAACTGTTTGTTGCTTGTATCCAAGTCCATTTTTTATCTGCACCTGTTACTCTTACAACCATACCTGCATCGTCAACACCTGAGTCAGTTAATAGTGTACTATCACTTGTAATAGCAAGTTCAATTTGTTTATCTTCAACTCTTAATGTACTAACATCAATACTTGCTGTTGCGCCTTCAACTAATAAGTTACCCGTAACACGAATATCACCTGCAACATCGAGTGTGTATTCTGGAGTGTTATCAAAAATACCAACACGTTTGTTTGCCGCATCAATGAATACTGCATCAACTTGCTGTGAACCAGCCGCTGTACTTGTAACTTTAATTGTATAATTTTCATCCAACTGTTGATTAGCAGTTACAAAAGAGTTTCCTAAAATACTTAACACTTGGTTAGCATTTGGTCCAATAGTAATACCAGCACTGTTACTTACTGTAAGTGATCCTGTAACAACGTTATCAGTAGTTGTACTTACAAAGTTATCTGCACCAACTTTTGTTCCGTCTGCTTTAATTAATGCTTTTGCCGCATCTACAGTACCTTCATAAATGAAGTTTGTTTTATCAATAATGTTAATACCTTTTTTGATATTACCTGTAATGCCTGTAATTGTATAACCAACTGCTGGAGTAAATTCTACATTACTAATTACTGCAACTCTTGCTGTGGTTCCGTCTGTACCGTTTCCTAAGTATAAACTTGCAAGTGTTCTACTTCTGTCTTGAGTATCTAAAACTGATTCAATTCTAAATCCTGTTTCACCTTGTCCTGCTTTATAAATTGGTCCTGCTAAACTTAAATCTGTTCCATCATAAAAGTAAAGTTGATTGTTAACATTGTCCATCCACAGATCACCAGCGACCATTGCTGGTTGTGTTTTTTGTACAAATGGTCCACCAACTGCTTTAAATTGAGTGCCTTCATAAACCTTCAAACGTGCTTCACTAGTATCCCACCAAGTTTGCCCTGCTATTGGGTTCAATGGAGAATTACTGTTACTAAAATTTTCTAATATCTTAATAAAATTTTCATTAAACGCTTCGCCGTATCCAGTATAATTTCTTCCTACTAATGTAAGTGAAGTACTGTTAACGTCGATTGTGCCGTCAATTAAATCTACTAGTAATGAGCCATCTGTTTTGTTTAGTTTATATGCCATCAAACTTTCCCTGTGTAAATTATATAGTTTAAGGACATAAACGGATTTAGTGTATCCATTGCTTGTCCAGTTGTTCCTGCAACTCCGCCACTTGTTGTTACAGCCTGCCCTGCATTTTGTCCTGTAGGTGCATCAAATGTAATTGATGATGTAGGACTGCTTGGTCCTTTTGCCGCATCTAAAATTGCATAAAACTGTGTACCTTCGACAACCATATCGTGTTCGTGATTTGGTAGGTTAGTACTTTGGATTGTAACGCTTTCTGTACCACCGCTGTTACCAAGTTCACTACCTTGTAAGCCTGAAACTCTACTTGCGGCTGTACCGCCCATGTCGTCTAGACCCATTACAGTTCTACCACGCATATCTGGTAGTGCAAATCTTGCTACACCGTTATCACTTAATAGTCCTGACTGCTTGTATGTAAATCCAATTACTTCATACAGTTCTGGATAGTCTGCTTGTAATACTTCTTGACCATAACATAGCAACCAAAAACTTGGTGCCGCAATACCTGCATAAGGCATCATTACACCCGGAGGATTAACTGGAACTGTTGATAGTAAATCTCGTCTACTAATTCTATATAATCCAACTTGTCCTTGTACTCTGTTAAGTAGAAATTCATCACTTGCATCTGCACTATTAGCGTATGTCTTATTACTAATAAAACTGTTTGCAATTGTTGTTTGGAATGTTTTAGTTGTTCCGCCTGTTTGTCCATCAAATACTAATGTAGGCGCACTAACTTCTCCTGCTAATGTAAAGTTTGTTGAACTTGAAAGTTTATCTGAACTACCTGCCCTACCACTAACTTGTCCTGTAACATTACCTGTTAAGTTACCTACAAATGTTGTTGCATATATACCTGTGTATTTGTTTGCTTGTGAACCAATACTTCTAGTATTAGTTACGTCAGGAATAATATTTCTAGTTTCAGTATCGCCTATAATATTAATAGTGCCGCCAATATTTAAATCGCCTGCAACTCCAGCGCCGCCTTTTACAATTAAACTACCTGTACCAAAGTTTGTACTTGCGGTTGTTCCATCAATTGTAATGTTACTGCTTACTTTAATATTACCTGTAACATCTAATGCTTCACTTGGTGCTGTATTATTAATACCAATATTTGTTGTTGAGTCAACACGCATTACTGTTTTTGTAGTACCTTGATCGTTTACACGAATATCTAAACTAGACCCACTTGAGTTATGACTGATAACACCAATTTGTCCTTCAACACCTAGTGTAACTTGGTTACCGCTACCTAATATAATACCATCATCTGTGTTTACTTTTAATTGGTTTGTTGTTGTACTTACAACATCTCCTCTTAGGAAATTTGCTGCCGCAACTTTTGCGCCGCCAACAACTAAGTTTTCTGCTTGCTCTGCTGGACCGTAGAATCTTGCGGCTCCGTCACCTGTAATATCTGCTGTACTTAAATTAATACCTGGATTAATTTGACTAAAGCCGTTAATTTGTGCTCTTGGTGTAAAAGTATCTGCACTAATAATTGCAACTGGTTTAGCATTAATATCAACTTGTATTGCAGTATAGTCAATATTATCTTGTCCTAGTATTGATACAGGGCTTGCTCCAGTGTTTAGTCCACCTGCATAATTAGGACCAATAAGCGTCCAGCCTGATCCTGTATACAAATATAACTGTTGATTATCTGTATCGACCCAAAGGTCGCCTGTTAAACTACTCGACGCTCCTGGCTGTGTTGTTGCTTTTTTAAGACCGCCACTTGCTACCCAAGTTGTACCATCATATACTTTAAGTTGTTCGTTACCTGAAGTACTATCATACCAAAGTTGTCCTTCAACTGGATTTGCTGGTGCAGTTGTATTAGCAAAGTTTTCTAATATCTTTAAGAAGTTTTGATTAAATTCAACGCCATAACTTGTAGTATTACGTCCAACTAAACTTAAACTAGTTTGTGTGTTAATATCGTTATCTTCAACTGTAACGCTACCTTTGTTTGTTACGTCAGTGAAATTAATTGTATATGGCATCTATTATACTCCTGACAAACTTTGTACACGCACTGTATAATCAATTTGAACTAATCTGTTTAAACTTTTTTGTACAGGGTGGAAAATAACATGTGTGATTAATCTACCGTCGCCAGTTGGACTATAACTTTTAAGACCTAATTCATCAAAAACATAAAGGTTAGTAGTATCTGTAGCAGTATCAAATGCATCTTGACCTTCAGGTTCTCCGTAATCTAATAAACAAGTTACAACAATGTCTGTGTAGTTTGTTCCGCTAACATGACGTGTTTCAATTTTATTTCTTACAGGATCTGTATTACTTGTACTCCTGTCATCTACTACTTTAGTAAATGTTTGGTTGTACAAACTAGCATTTGTTCCTGTGCTATTTGGTGTTAAGTATGTAATAATACCTGTTGGGTCAACACTTGTGCCGCCATTACCAAAACTCATTTCGTATATCATGCCTTGTCCTTGATTAGCAAGGCTTTCAGCAAGTGCAATACTCATATTCTCATAGTGGATAGCATTACGTTTATCAACATACACTTCGCCCGATCTGGGATCGTGTATTTTAATGTGACCGTTAACTACTACTCCACTTTTATCATTTAATTTATCTGTCATGTTTTTCTCTCACTGCTACTTGTATTTATTTAGGTAATTCCGTTGTTCTTGCTTTAAGAAACTTCGCAACGTCATTTTCTGCATCTGCAAGGCTTTCTCCTGTTTTAGTCCATGCTTGTCCTACACGTCTTATCACTGTTACCTTTTGATCCTGTTCTGGTGTTACTGCTAATTCCAGTGTACTGCCACTTAAAGTAAACTCTACTGGTAATGTAACATCACCTTCATCACTATCTTGGGCAATAAACCTAGTTACAAAGTTTCCACTAGTATTTTTAGTGTCTACTTGATAACTACTTATCGTATTTTTACGAAGTCTTTGACCAGCAACAAACACTTCAAATTCATTCACGCCTTGTGTAGGAGTAAAGTCTAATTCATATGACGCTGTTGTACCATCTGCTGTAAACACCTGTGTAAGTGTTTGATCAGCATACGGAACGTTTTCGCCTGGACTTTGATCTCTTACTTCAGTTCCACTAGCAATTAATGCATTTACACCAGTACCTAAAGTACCTCTACGTATTTGACGTAAACTATTTCCTTGCTTCACGTAGTACTCAATTCTTTCACCGTTAATAAACACAACACCTGGTATTTGTTTCTTTTTACCAGGCTCTGGTAAGTTAGATGCATCAACTAGTTCAATTCTAGTATCCCACCAATTAAGTACCTGTGCTAACTTATACTTATTCGCATTGTCCAATCGCTTGTAGTGAACGCGGTTCAGTATGTCTTTAAACTGTCTAAATCCAAATCTGTGTATTAATTGTTCTTCACCAAATTGTATAAATTCAACTTTATCATTTGCACTTAGTTGCTGTATAATTTTTACATACATTTGATCTTCAGTTACATAGTAATCAACATTTGGTGCTAACTTTGTGCCGTTTAGTACTACCCAAACATATTCTGAATCTTGTGCTTTGTGTCGTAGTTTGACCTTTCCGTTACTAAAGTTAATATACTCTTTGTAATTTGCTGTTCCCGGTACTAATACTGTACGATTTACTAAGTTGTATTTGATACGTTCAATGCCTTGTACATCATGATTACTAAACGAAGTAATCTTAATTGTTTCACCTAATGCTGGTGCTGTATCAAAGTAAATTTTGCTTCTGTCTTGTAAGAATTTTGTAGTACTATCTGCACCAACTCCTATATACCCAAATGCATACTCGCCGTCTGCACTAAAGAACACATCTAGTTTATCATTAACTGACGCAATACCTGCTGATAACTTAACACTGTTGTTTGAACTATCCCACCTGTATTGAATATTCTTTACAAGTAATTCGCTGTTTAGATAAACTTCAACATCTTCGCCTCTAACGCTGTTAGCAAAGAACTGCCATTCTTGGATTTGATACTCTCTAGTTGCCGCATTTGTAATTACAAAGTCAACATTATATCCTGCATCTAAAATATTGTTGTTTACTTCAACTATAGCATTTTGTGCAGTCGGTAATCCACCAACTAAAGCAGGAGCAACATCAAATATTGTTGTTGAACCGTCACCTACTAAAGTCTGTACATTAGTTGCACTAAAGTTAGTTGCTGTTGTATAGAACAATCCATAGTCTACAACTTGTCCTGTTTGCGGAGCAGTATCAAACGTAATAACAAACCATTCGTCTGTTCCTTTAGATAATGCTGAAACAATTGGTTGTCCATCAATAGTAACATAATGACTTACGCCTGTTTGATATTTTAAATTAGTTACATATGTATTTGTACTTCCATCTGCAACAAATTTATTAATATCTAAAATCTTTTGTCCACTAACTCCTACGCCGACTATACTTAATGCTTTACCTGCTGTTGGGGCTGTAGTAAAAGTAATTGTATCATTAACGTAATTTATTGTGTAACTTGTATTAGCAACTGGTATATTATTAAGTGTTACAAATACTGCTTCATTATTATGTGGATGAATACCAATATTATATGTTTGAGTTGTTCCGTCTGTTGCAAAGAACTGTGTCTGTACATTACTTGTGCCGTCATCTGGTCTGTGGAATACTTTAATGTCTACAGTGTCAGCAATTTTACCTGGAACTAATTCTTCCGGGCCTGTTGTTGTCATCGGAGTAATAAATCCATCACCGTCTACAATAATTTCACTTGCGTCAATACCTTTAGCATTACTATATGATAATGCACCGCCAGTTAATTCAGTATCATAACTAAATGGATCTGGACGGAAACTACCGTCACTAGTTGTTTTTCTAATAATAAAGATATCGTCGTCTTTACTAGTTATTCCAAAGTTTTGAATATTAAATTCAATTAACGCACCGTCACCTGTAATACTAGCCATAACTGCATTAGGGTTAGTAGGATTACTAGGATAGTTAGCATCATCAAGTCTTACATTATTCTTGTATACGTTATACACAACTCCATCTTCTAACGGAGTGTCCCATTGTAATACTGCTGTTGATCCATCTAAGTAGAATATTAAATCTTCATATGTTGAATCGTAAAGATCATATGCATCAACACCAAAGCCTTTAGTTTCAAATCCACCAATACCTGTAAAATCAAAACTCTTAACTTCAACTCCACCAAAGTCTACACCTTGCATTAGTTGCGAAATGTCTTTACCAATCATTCCGTCAATAGGTTTATAATACGATTGCACTCTATCTTGTGCTGTTAATAGATCAGGTGCTAATTCATAATCAATTTTAACTGTTTTAGTTAGTAATGGAGGTGTAGCAAACGTAACTTTACCAATTTTTCTAGTATATCCTTTAGTAACATCAGTATAATTATTAAACGTATATTGACTTTTTAATAATTCTATATTATCAATATAAATTTTTATTTTTGCACCATTTAAATTCATTGGCCATTTTAAATTATAAATCGAAGTTACATTATCACCTGTAAATGTTTCTGTTCTTGCAACTTCTAAGTAATAAGGAATACCACTTACTCTATCAAATCGTGATATAATATGTGTTCCTCTAACTTTGCCATTACCAAGCACTGCTCTAGCACTTGCTATTGTTCCGCCATCCTCAACACTACCGTTTAATATAACCTCAGGTGCTTTCAAATATCCAGTGCCTGAATTAGTTACTTCAATCTTTGAAATTTTACCTGAATTTAAAAATGCTTTTGCTGTAGCACCGCTACCGCCACCACCTTCAATACTAACTATTGGAGGTAATGTATATTTTGATCCTGCATCACCAACTGAAACTTCTTTTATTTCATACCCACTATTCTGTAACCAATGCTTGTCTGGATAAGAACTTGTACTATTTGGAATATTTGTAAGCAGATTGTTTTTAACTCTAGCAGACGAACTAGTAATCTTCTTCATACCAAAGTTATATTTTGGTGGTAAATCAAAGTCTGTTACTACACTATTAGTTGGATCTGTTTTTTCATAACTAGATACATATTCTCTAATTTTTGTTTTGAATGGTTTAACTTCGTTAATATAATCTTGGAAGTTTTCAATGTTATCATTTTTAAATGTAACTTTTTGTGCTAGGTCACCAATATTGTGTTGTGCTTTAATAAACGAAGTTTTAAATGCCCAATCAATATTAGGTTGCTCACTAAACGCATAACGCAAAGTAGCAATAAACAATTCGTTATAATGTACTTCTAAGTTATCTATTAGGATATGATCTCTAAGAGTTTCTAAAACTACTCGTGATTCTGTTACAGGTTGATTATCATAAAACGCTGTATCAAATGTATCAGTATCAAATCCTGTTCTATTGGCTGTTGTATTATATAATTTTTCACTAAATTGGATTGTTGCATTTTGTTTACCAACAACTTTATAATTTTGTGTGTAATCTTCAGTTTGTAGATCTGCAAATTTTTCTAATAGTAACCAACCACCTGATCCTACATTGGAAATTTTAACAGTATCACCTATATCATTCTCAATTGCAGTTAATTGATAACTAAAATCAATTAACGAGTTGATTTCAGTAAATTCGCTATATCCGGTTTCATACCAGTTTGCATAATTCCAATATAAGTTTGTATCAAAACGTTGACTTACTGTTCTATTCCATTTTGTACCATTGTAATTATACATTGACCATTTATTTGCAACATTTATATCACTTGATACTAATACACTAAAGTTTCTTGTTACAAGTACAGTAGTGTCGTCATACCCGGTACCAGGATCAATAATATTAACTGTTATAATTTGTCCTAATTCATTAATAGTTGTTTCGATAACAGCATCTTTACCAATGCCTGACACAGTTATTTGCGGTCCTAAGCGTACTCCGCCAACTGTCGAAACGTATGTTGGATCAACATATCCTCTTCCTGAATTTGTAATAGCAACACTTGTAATTTTACCATCAATTATTGTTGGAGTTAATATCGCAGTAATTCTTTTAGCAATACCAACAAAACTAAGATCTTCATATGTATCAATTTTTACATCATATGTACGTGAACTTGCAAGTGGTGCTGGATCGCTCTTAGTTAAATCAGCAATATTAAACTCGTCTACGATAATATGATTTATTAAAACATCATTTACTCGTTCAATTACTTCTTTGTATGCTTCAGACTTATTAATAAACATAGATTGTCGTGGATTATTATTAATTCCATACTTGGCTTTAGCACTAAGTTTTGGATCTGGTACTATTCTAAATTGTGAATCATAACCAATTAAACTATCAAACCATTTACGTTCAATATCTCTATTTGGTTTACTAGAACCAATGCCTTGTGTTAGCATTTGGTATTCGTTGTGAATATTTTGATCTACATTATCGAGTGTAAAGTAACGTAAATTAAATGCAACATTATTACTACTTAATAATGCCTCGCAATTAAACAACACAAATCTATCTTTAGCCATTAAGCCTGCAAATCTATGACCTTGTCCAACTGGATCTTCAATTAAACGCTTTACATCATATGCTGTAATACGTCTACCTTCTACATTAGGCACAACACGTTTGTTTGCTACCCAATAAAAATATTTTGGCTTGTTAGTTTTTGAAATACTATCCCACACTAACCTTTGTGAATATATACTATCACCGTATCTACTTGTTCCACTAACACCTGCGGCAATACCTGCTTCGCTGTCTGCTAAAATGTCCCATTCGCTTGGTAGGATATCACTTTCAACCCATTCGTAAACTTCTACACTTGTACCAGGAAATACTTCGCCCCAGTAATTTGTTTGATATGTGATATCATTTTGCTGATAATTATAAAATTTAACTGCACTTAAATCCCACCATAATTTTCCAACATATTCTCTGCCCCATGCATTAGTTTCATCAATAACTACAGTGTCATTGCCTATACTAAATGCCGCTGGATCATAATGTGTTTTATAAGAAATTTCTTGTTCTGCTGGTCCTGCAATTTTTCCTTGGACAGGATCAATGTAATCTAAATCTTCAATAAGTGTGTTTGTTTGTATATTATATAAAAATGCACTTTTAATTTTATCAATATTTACTTGATCAATTGGACTTCTATGAGTCTTCCATGCCTTAGCACCGATTGTTTTTCTAAAGTCTACAATCATACCTTGGTATGTTGTTAAATCTGTTACTTCAGGAATTGATGTATAAACATGATTATTATTCATGATTATGTTTTTACCAAAGTTAACGGCTAATGGTTCATCGATAACAAATTCTTGTGCAAACAATAATGATTGATTAATTCTTTCATACATGAAAATAACACCACTATCCATATTCATTGATTTAAAGTTTGTAAACTCGTCATCAAATACAGTAGTAAGGTTATCAAATGTAGTTGGTATTTCAATATCACCATTTAACGATGTTACTGCTAATTGATTGCCATCAAAGTTTAAGTAAGCACCAAATTGCTCTGCTTGTTCACCATTTGGACTAAACACTTCTTGAGTTAGTGTGAATGTTCCGTTTACAAGTGTGTATACATACACCTTACCTTGGTCTTTTTTCTTATCATCATTAAATGGTTCACCGATTGCAATCATTTCACCATCATTACTAACACTTACACTATCGCCAAATCCTGTAAATGATCCAGTTGATAGGTCTTCGTATGGTGGTTTAATAACTTGTGCTACTGTCATTTGTCCTTGCGGCAATCTTCTATATACAACAACTACACGCTCACCTGTACTGTCATTTCCTTGTATACGCGAACTTACTAGTAATACTTCACCGTCTTTTGATTGATCAATTTGCCTTGCAAAATCTCTAATTCCAAATTCAGGATCAAATACAGTTTCGCCAAGAATAGCATTTGTGCCGCTAGTTGGTACAAACCCAACGTGTGCTGTGCCATTTGTTACAAGTTCCCAATCTACTGCAATAAATGCAGAACCACTAGCAATATTTCGTGTTGCTTTATAAAGACTATCTCTATAATCTACAATTTCATCCTGTTTATAAAATACTCCTGAATCAAATTGTCCTCTATAGTTTGGATCAATATCTAATTGCCAATCATATGAACTAGTAACAGTATCTACAACTACACTACCGTGTTTAACAAAATGTATACTGCCTGAATTTGATTGTGTGCCTGCACCTTTAGATGAAACAAGTAATCTATATAAATTATCTACTTTAGTAAATTGTACAGTATCGCCAAGATTAGCAAATGCTTTTCTTTCAGGTACTGTAAAATGAGATTTAACTTTAAACTGTATTTTATCATTTAGATCATAGACACTAAACATACCTTCTTGTTCTAATCCACTTGCTAAGGTACCAGGTCCTGATGCAATAGGAAGATTATTAACTAATTGCCAGTCGTTATTATTTGATGCTGGAATATTTGCTTCACGAGATATACCCTGTAATGTTGTTTCATTATAGAACCAATATTCAAAATCTGAAAGTTCACTTATGCTTGCATCTGCAAAATTACTAGATTCTTGTATAACAATAATTTTACCTAAGCGTGTTCCCGAAAGTGAAACTCCACTTATTCTACCCATGTTACGCTTAATAGCACCACGTACACGTAAAATATCTGATGTTTCATTATAGTCGTTACCTTTACTCCAAGTGCCTGTTACAGTTTTTACATAAATCCTAACTGTGTTAAACTGTCTTTTGTAGAAAGTAATTATTGCAGTTGCGCCAGTTACGTTATCTTCAACAAGGTCGCCTACAATAGGTTCAAATGGTAATTGCTGTGCTTGATCAAATTGATCAAACGTAAAATCAATGTAACCGTCCCATAGATCATAAACTGTATGTTGCTTATTAAACAACTCTTTGCTCATTGCAGTATCAGTAAAATCAGTATTTCCGCTAATTGTATCAACTATCATTCTAAACGTATCACCGTTTGATAGTGTATCAGTAAATGTCTTATTACCTCTCAAAGTCCACAGTGGGCTTGATTGTAGTGCAAATACTTCTAGCGGGTCACCTTCATATGTTAGTGTTTGTGCAAATGACGCTTGATCTAGCAAAGATAATGTAGCACCAGAATTAGTAGCATCGTCTAATGCTAGTTGTCTAGTGGCTGTAATATTATGATAAATGTTTGCTTGACTTCTGCCGCTAACAGTTGTAAGTAAATCTTGATATACTAACCCGTGTCCAGGATCAACAAAAATATTTGTACTTTCATCACTAGTTTGATATTGTGGTGTAGTAATATACCAATAGCCGCCTAAGTTACTTGTTAAACTTACATAATCTTCAATGTAATCACCAATACGTATTGTACCAACAAATACTGATCCTGCTTGCTCAAAAGTTCCATTTACGTCGGATAGATAAACCGTACACGTTGTTAAATTGTTTGCTACATAAACTATTTCTCCACTAGCAACACTACTTGAAAGAGTATCGCCAACTTGTGGTAAGTTAACAAAATTTTCAAGTACTAATACATTGTCAACTTTATATTCAATGTTGTGTGTACCTGTAATAAATGCATTGTCAATGACTGGGTACTGTCCGTCAAATGGTTGTACATCAGTAGTACTTCCCTGGATGCTAAGTTTACTATGGTTGTTCCATGCTAATACAATATCATCACCAACTGCACTTCCTTCGTATGCATTAATCGGTGCTCTTATTAACATGTGACTAACTAACCTATCGTTAATTTTATAATCACCTGTTTGTAATAAGTTTATTAATGTACTATCACTATCCGGTACAAGTTCTAAATATGAATCAAAACTTCCAAATTGTATTGAGCCAGTTGCAGGATCAATATTTTGAATTGCTTTATATAAGTTTGGACCGTACTTTATAATTTGACTTTTTGTATATGCAACACCTTGTTGGAATTCACCTTTGTAAAAACTATAAGTGTTTGACGCTGTTGGAGATCCTACTGCTAAGTATGTTCCGTCTGGGCTAAGTGCAACACTCTCACCAAAATTCATTGACGTTGACGGAGTACTACCATCGTATGCATCTGCAACATTCGTTGGTGCTTCAATAATTTGATCTAATATAAAGTTTGTACTATCATTCGGACGAACATAAATGTGTACTTCGCCGTTGCCTTTAAACGGTATGCCAACTGCCATTTTGTTGTTAGCATCATTAACGCTTATTGAATGTCCAAAGCCATGCTGAGTACTATCAAGTTGTAATGAACTTAGAATTTGTTGATGCTCTGCATACACTGGCGTGTTTTTAAGTACTGTCCACTTTTTGTTATCATCATCATCGATCCATAACAATTCGTCTGTACTTAAATTAGCAGTAATATTTGCATTTGCATCATTTACTGTTGCTGTACGCTGAGTTGTAAATATAGTAATAGTCCCGTTGATTACTATAGTTTCGTCAATTTCCATCCAATCATTATTAGTAGTTGTAAATGATACTTTATTTCCTTCTACTTTAGTTGCTTTATAAAATCCATCTAGTGTAGTAAGTGCTTCTGTGTTAGCATTGGTTATACCAAACACGTCACCTACTGCAATTTGTCTTGCAGTAAAGTTTAATGTTAGTGTAACTGTGTCACCAACCGGAACAACTGTTTCAATACGCAATGCTGTTTCAGTGTGTTGTACAACATCCCATGTTTGATTATCAGTTGCTACCCAAATGTAATCATTTTTATTAACATCGTTAATTGAAAATCCAGTAATACTATCTTTTGTAAGTACTGCACGACTAACATCTTCGCCTGTTACATAACCTACAGTTTTAACATATTCATCGTTAGTATATTTTGTAGGTATTTTGTTTGTATCATAATTATCTGGTTTTAAGAATACATCATAGTTTGGGATTCTGTAAATTAAATCTGTTGGGGCACTAGGTAATGTTTCGACTAATGCAATCGGTTGTGGAGATAAATTAAATTTAGATTCATCTATTTGCCATTCAATTTCTTCAAAATTATCTGTTGCACCGTATTGGCTATTCTTAACTGCCCATTCTTCATAAAAATCTACTGACTCTTTATCAGCACTAGCCAAAGCATCAAATAGTTTATCAATACTATTACGTGTTCCTTTGTCTGCTATAAATCCTTGATAAAATTTATACTGTGACACATCATCGTTAATAATATTTTCTAAGTATTGACGCTTTTGATAACCTATCAAATGCTGTGCCATTTTTTGCTGTTCAGTATCAAAGTTGTCTGAGTCAAGATCGTAAAAGTCTGTAAACTGATTAACTCTATAATCAAAGTTTGTATATAATCCTGCTTCGGGCTTGTTAGTTAATCTGTTCCATTCAGCCGGTGAAAACTTTTCACTGCCAACAACCTTGCCAATAGCAGAATAATAAAATTCCTTGTAACGCACTGTATCGCCTATAGCATAATCTTTGTATGTTTGCCATTCAGTAACTTCTGCTTGATCATAAACAAATCCTGGAATATTTAAACTACCGTCCCATCCTGCAGTTCTATAACCCAATACCTTAATACGATCCTGTCTATACCCCGATGCTGGAGAATAAATTACATCTTTAAAATCAGATAAATTATCAAGTATAGCAACGTGTTCAACTTGAACTAATGGAAGTTGAACAAAGTAAATTCCTTCAGCAGTGTTTGCTAAATTAATTGAAAAATCATTTGTTCTTCGTGTTAACCTTGTATACTCTGGGTCTAAAGGTTTTCCTGCACTATCTTGAAGTGAATAATCGTAAAAGTTATCTGTTAAATTGTCAACTACTGCATATGGTCTGCTAAATCTCAGTTGATTAGCACTAGGACTTATTGCAATAATAGTTCCTGCCGCCCAATTTTGTGTAGTCCAATATAAAAACTCTTTTGCACTATATCGCCAATCTTCAACAATTTGTGATTCCTTGTTATAATAATCAAACTTAAATCCTGCTGTATCTAACTGTTTTGCATATCCTAATACAAAGTCAATAACTTCTTGTATGTCACTATAAATTGTTCCGTATGGAACTTCAGTTATAGTATCTTCAAAGTTTTTACGGAATAATGCTGTTGCTCCGCCGCGTACTGGTAAGACTGGAATCTTAGAAAAGTTTTCAGGTGCAAAAGTCGAAGTCGAAGTATGATCTACAATAACCTTGTAAAACCCTTGAGTATGTCTTACATACTTGTTAACCGTGTATTGTTTATTTGTATCCCACTCTACAAATGATTCACTAACACCGCCTACATTAAAGGCCGGGTCACTACTCCGTGCTTGTGCTTTTTGTATTTTGAATATAGGCCTATTACGGTCATATCCTCTTACTACATAACCATAACTTTGTTTTTCTACAATTACACCACTATAAGAAATTGTGTCAATAGGTGAACTTCTGTTTAAGAAAATTTGGAAGTTTTCTTTAGGTAAAAATACATTACCCTTGTTAAATGGAGTTCTGCTATCTAACAAAAACTTTAATTTATTGTTATCAGTAAACGCACCTAATTTTGTACCTAGTTGATACTTTAAGTTGCTTACTTGTTCTTTATAATCATCTGTTGATATCTGACTATTTGATAGTGTGTAATTTATAATATAATCAACTAGTCCACTAGTATAAACTCTAGTAGTATCACTATAAACATTACTAAAAATTAAATCTTTTAATGATATTGAACGTTTAGATTCATTATAGATAATTTGTCCGGATAAGTTTTTACTAATTCTTGAAGTGTCCCACGCAAGTGACATAAATTTAGCAGGGCGATTTAACAACCATGATTTAATAATACTAAATGCATAATCACTACTGTTTCTCCAAGCAGTTTCAGTCGGAGCATGATCACCGAATTTAAATCCTAACTTTGTATAAGATGAAATATATTCATTTGCATAGTTTGATTGTAACGGACTTAATAAATTACCAGTTTCGTCAACAGGTATGTGATTTGTTAATCCCGGTCTAACATAGTTTTGTAAATATTGCTCAGGCTTTCCGGGCTCTGCAACCTTACCTACTTCAAGGTCTCCCCAAAGTATTAAGTTATTACTAGTATACGGTGCTGGACCATAAACAGTGTTCCACCATGTTGGTTTTTCTCCAAAGCCTAACATCTTCCACGGAGTTGTATGTGGAGTATCTGTATCATATGCAGTTTTATATACTGAACGCCAAAATCCTGTTAATTTTTCGCCGTTTGGTCCTGACATATATGAATAATTGTAAGTAAAACTATCAGTGGTTTCCCAAAAAGAATTTGAAGTGTAATCTAATCCACCTAATGATTCGTTCCATTTAACAAAATCACTAATTAAAACATTATTAATATTTTCAATAGAAACTTTTGTAGATCGATTGGCTCCTGGAATAAAACTATCTATATCAAGCATACCGTTGTCGTACGTAGATTTAATATTGTTGTAAATTCTTCTTTCTAAATCTAAAATTAAGTTATCTCTATAATCATTAAATGCAATAGTTCTACTGCCGTCATGACCAATAATAATTTTAGTTGGAGTTCTATAAGTATCATCAATAATAATTTCAGGAACAAATGCCGGATACAACCCTAATTTTGTTGGAGTGCTTGGAATAAAACATCCATCTGTACTTTCGTATTCAAATATTTCAATTAAGTCGCCGTCTACTTTAGTTGCTGTAATTACAGCAAAACCGTCGTTATTAAAAGTGTAATCTCTGCCGTGTGCTAATTGTACTCCATTTTGATAAATGGTTACTGCTTTATTACTTAACGTAGTTTTGTTAAATGTTTCTGATAAACTAAAGAAAGTATTTTCAGTATCATATACTGTAAATTCTAATCGTTTGTTTCCTGAGAACGCAACCATATCACTAAAGTAAAACGGATCATTTATAGTTTTATTACTAACTGCTTGTTGTAAGATTTTATCAACATGTGTTTTAATACTGCCATCATAACCTAAGTTTCCAGCAACTTGAATAAACGATCTTTTAAATGTTCTAAACTCGTTTTTAGCATAATCAAGTGCTTTTATTACGTTTGCTTCTTTTGTAGTAATATGATATAACGGGTTATTAATTGGGCCTGCATGTTGCACAAATTTCTTACCAACAGTATTAGTATTGCCTAAACTTCCTAAATTACTATTGCCTGGAAATATTCCTGCAAAGTCTGGCAAGTCTTCAATCATACTAAACACATGGTCATTAACTTCACCAAGCGTAAACGTAGTTAAGTTTACATTATTTGGATTATGTTCTAAGTTAATTGGAAACTCATAAAACCCATTTGCATTTTTCTTTGTATCGGAAGACGTTCTTAGAATAACTGTATCGCCTATATTTAATGCTGTATTAAATACTACATATGCTAATCCGTCTTGTCGTGAAATAGTATAATCAAAATTGTGTGTATTATTAACAAGTACACTACAAGTTAAGTCATTTAAATTGCCTGCATTTTTGTATACATCAATTTCAAGTTGACTAACTGGAGTTACAATATCGTACTGTCTAATTACTTTTTGTGTTGATTCTGTCTTTGCTTTTTCCCAGCCGTTTTTATAATCAAACGCATTTAACGAAGTGTACTTTCTTAAAAATCCAGTATCACTCTTTACTGTTAACACTGACGTAGATTCTTGATGTGTAAATGTTTCTGTTAATAAATCAAAGTTAAATGTAATGTCACCTACATTAGTTAATGCACGATACGTTATTGGAAATCCTAGTTCTGTATCTACTGTTCCTGTACCTTGTTTATAACTAAAAATGTTGTTACCATTAAAAGTTGTTGTAGTATACGTTGTTGTATCTGAATAACTTACGCCACTTGCATCAAACAAATCAAATAATGGTTGTTGATTTACTTTAGTTTTTAATTGTCCTAAATTCCATTTTGTACCATCATAATAATAATGCTTACCTGCATTACCAGTACCTCTTTTAATTAACACTACTTCATTTTCTAATGGTGTTGCATCAGTATCTTCTATTAATGCAATTTGAGATGTTTCAGAGTTATGTTTGATAAATTGAACTTTATAAATTTTACCAGTTGCTCTAACATCTTCTTCAGCAGTAAACAGAATACGCATACCAGTAGTAACATCAACACCGTCAATATTAAAACCTGTTGAACCTTCTACGTCCGAAAAAATATCTTTTGTAACTGTATCGATTAAATCAATATCATTTTTCTTTTCAGTACCAAAATTAAATAATTTTAATCCACTGTTAAATTCAATAATTGGACGCTTTGCTCGCTGTGCTTGATTTACTGTCGCACTTTGTCCGTTAATTTCTTCACTTTTTTCAATAACTGATTTATGATACCATTTGTTATTTCTGCTCCATGCATTTTTATCTGGAGAGTTTCTATTACTAACAATATAGTCTTTTGTAGCACTATAAGATGCCGCATTGCCAAAAGGTAAACTATCAAAATTTTCAGCATCAAACTCAATAGGTACATCAGTAGCGTATGATAATGATATAACAAGATCGTCTGTGTTAACTAAATTAATAGAATCGCCTACGCCTTCTACAATCCAATTACCAGTTGCATACTGTATAGGCTCAACTGTTCCTATAAAGTTTAATTTCATACCATTTAAAAGTTCTACACCTTTTGATGTTGTGTATTTTGCTTTACCAATAATTTCTGTGCTGACATCAATTTCTGTTGCTTCGTCGACTTCCGCAATTCTAATAATACCGCCGGAATTAATATTGTTACTATTTTGATAATACAATCTAGTCGGAGCATTAAATGGCACAGTGAATGTTAATACGCCTTCTTCAATGTTATCATTACTAATACCTGTTTCGTATATAGTATCCGTATCTAAACTGCGTTCTGTACGGATAGTAAACGGCATGTCTGTTGCACTAATATCAAACTTATAAGTTTGACCTTTATATAATTCTATTGTAGGATTTTGTGTTAGGTTACTGTTAATGACATAAGAAAGATTATTGCCATTTTGAATACTTGTAACATTAAATGTACTTGTTACTTGAGTACTTTGCCCAGCAACATTAATTGCTGTAGGTCCATTTGGTAACCAATAATATTCACGGAAGTTAGTTAACATATCCCAATTTAGATTTGGGTTCCAAGAATAAAATTCAGCACTGTTTAATAAACTATGATTTTCTGTATTGCCAGAAAATGCTTTAATTTGATTAATATAATCATTATAGTCTTTATAAAAGGTTACATTATCATACAAATCTTTAGAAAGCACTGCAGGCTCTAGTTGATAGTTAGTTCTATCAGTACTTACATCGCCAACATAATTGTCATTATTTCTATAAGACTTAGCAGTTTTTCTGCCATAGTACCCGTTTAATTTTTGTGCAGTACCTGGTTGTAAAATTTGATCAAGTGTTGCATCTAAAAACTTATTATTTTTTAATGTACGAAAGTACTTAGGTAACAAGTTATTTGAATTAAAAGTCTTTTTAGTATCGCCGTTTGTTGGCAACGGATTTTCATTTTGATTATCATCGTAAGACATTAGTAATTATATCCTCCACCACTTGATCCACTCGATCCACTTGATCCACTACTTGAACTACTGCTTGAGGACATAATAGCACCTGATGAACTAATTGTACCTGCTTGCGATGCTGAACTTGTAACCCCTGTATTGGTTGTTTCTTGACTTGCTGTAATAACATTGCCAGTTGCCTTTAATTTACTTGCTGTAATACCATCTATAATTTCAACATTTTCAACTGTTGCTGAACTTATAAACACTTCGTTTGATTCTGATTTAATTTCATATAAACTACCAAAGGATTGACTTTGTTCATTTGGTACAATAACAATACTAACAATATCCGGAGTCATTTGATTCATAATATATGTTGAAAGTTCTGAGAAGTAAAAAGACTCTCCAAACTCCCAATTATCTAAATTAAAGTAAACATTGATTGCTTCAATAACTCTCGACTTAACATCGTTATTATTAGTAACTACGTCAGGGTTGACTACTACTTTAAATGTTGCTTGCAAACTTGTCTCCGCTGATGTGCCAAACAAAGGCTTATATTTTACAGGATGATAAATTATTTCATCACTAATTGATTTAATTTTACCTAACTCAACTCCGTATGTGCGATACATTTCGTCACTGCTCGGTGGCAATGGTTCTGTTGTTAGGTTACCTTGTAAGTATTGTCTGTATGCAATATCATATGTTCGTGTAAGCAAATACGAATCCATAATATTACTTGCTGACGGGTCAATACGTTGATTGTAATCAGCACTGTGTAAATATCTAAATTTAAGTCCTGCTCGACCAATATATCCTCTATAGTCTTTAACAACGGTTAAGTTTTTCTTTGCGGCGTCTAGTTTATAAAATAATTGAGTATCCATTGTAAAGAATATTTGTCCTGCAGTATATGCAGAGTACGCACCAATTCCACCTACAGTTGCTTTTACTTGAATTCCTTCAATTGTGTTATCAACATATCTATAATCTTCTACACCGTCACTAGTTGAATATTTCTTTTGAAAGATAAACTTTGTACTAGCATTTGTAGTTTCGTCAACAATGTCATCAAAGCCTTGTGGATTATCAATGACTCCGTCGTCGTCTGCATCAAAGAAACTAACTTCGATGCGTTTACTATCAACATAGCCTTCTGCATCTCTATATTCTTTTACAATTTCCCAATTATAGTTTGAAGTAAACGGATTAGACACATCTGGTTTGTTATTAATATTTAAAACTTCAATTTTATCTTTAATAACTTTACCTGTTTTATTATCATAAATTTTATCAGAACTATCATAATAAAATTTAATCTCTTTATCACTTTCAAAAACATATCTCATTGTTCTGTAAGTGATGTCATAACGCTCGCCATCTGTTTTAAAATATAGCAACCAACTAGCATCTAAATTTTGATTACTCGAGTCACCTGTTTTACCTGTACTAAAATTTGATACACTATCAATGTTAGTTTCAGTAATAATTCTCCATTGACGTGTTTCAACATCATATCGTAATCCAAACGTATTTGTTGCAAATGCTTGATCAACAATTTGTGTTTTAACTGCATCTGTGATTACGTTTGTAAGTTTTGGTTTTACTTGCTCTATAATTGCATTACTTGGAATCAAGTCGTTTAATACAATTGGTCCTAGTCCTGTTGATCCAACTGTTGTACCATCACCTGATACACTAATAACTTTTGTCCAAAGGTATGTAGTTGCACCTGGGTGGTCTGCATCTCCTGACATTAATTCATTTTTATTAGTTGTCATAAAGTGATAACCTTCAGGAGCAACAAATTTAATTAAAGTGCCTGACTCAACAAATCTTAAATTATTTGCTGTAAATGATCCAACTTTAAATTTAGTATTATTACTATCAGTAATATAACCTGTAGTTCGGTTTGTGTCTTGAGTAGAACTATTCCAATTAACACCTAAATCAGAAATAAGAATTTTTGTAAAGTTTTCTAAATAATAATTGTATAGTTTTCTATCACGTATAATTGGTTCAATAGTATTAGTGATTGCTTGTTCAATATCAGTTGTTGTAACAAAATTAAAATTAGTTTTTAAATTTTTTGTTTCTTTGTAAAGTACGCCGTCATTGCCAAACAAATTAGTACTAGAATATTTTCCAGTAGAATCAACTAAGTCAAAATATCTACTAATCCCGCTTGCATTTCTATTAACTGTTTTTACTTTTACAATTTCTTGGCTAATTCCTAATGGAGCAACATTATAGTCTTCTGCAGTGATCATTCTATTTTGTGTATAGTATGTT
>Ga0209092_10000965_pt1 | contig 29169 bp, 19 predicted proteins | sample FraStrMetagenome_FD_187446 | JGI IMG/M metagenome (GOLD analysis project Ga0209092, IMG submission 187446) | Marine eukaryotic phytoplankton communities from Arctic Ocean - Fram Strait ARC3M Metagenome (SPAdes) (version 2) | ecosystem: Environmental > Aquatic > Marine > Oceanic | place: Fram...
TGTAGTAATTTGGCAAAAAGCCAGATTACTATTTAACTCACAATTTGGTATCCACCAACAAACAACCCCCCAACACCAACACACCCCAACCGTGTGTTACGTCGACACCTATCTCCAGCATAGGTCAATATGGTTCAAGTGACAAAATTGGACACAATTTTCCCTGGGTTAAGTCTGAAAAAATGTGGCGGCAAAAAAATCGTACAGCAAAAATTGTTTTGGATAACAATTCCAGTGTTGATTTTGTGACGTACTCGCAAGGGTCCATGTCTTTAAAATTCCATGTAAAATATAATTTATTATTTATTTATTACTTACCTCATAATTATAGTGCAACTTGGTTTTCTGTCATGTTTTTCTGTTATCAACTAGACATGATTATTGCTCTCATTTCAATTATACATCACAAAATCATATCATATCAGTATATTCATCCTGGATAACTTCAGTACAATCATGAAAACGATCAAGGAGGGTATTGCTCCCAAAAACGTTACCGCCAAAGAAGACAAGACAATTTTCTCAATCAACAAAGCAAATAAGATTGATAAAAGATTGACTCATCTAAAAAAACGAAATATTTGGTATACAATTTAAAGGAATCATAAACGACTAGTTAGAACCTTTTAATTGCAAATAACGTGACTAAATCATTCTCTGAAAATTGTCGGGATTATTATTAACACATCTTTCTTTAATATTCTAGGATGGAACGTTAACGAAACTGCAAAAAAAAACCGAGGATTTTACACTATCCTTGAATTTGTTTTTCTTTCTTAACGTAGCATGTGTTTGATCATCTACATTAAAGATATTTTTCTCGTCCTTAGAAGTAACGAAACTTACAGTTAGTTTCTTCTTGTTCAAAGTATGATCTTCATGCCCACGATGAACATCATCTTCATTTCGTCGTATGTCACTCATGATATTGCAGCGGTGAATTATAATAATATCTAAAATGATGAGTAGAGATTATGTACATTCTACTTAAGTAAATCACATGAACCTAATTAACAAATTGACGATGATAAACATCATCAATTCGTTTCTTCTTTACGTGATTGATGAAATCATCAATAAGCAAAAGATAACCAGAACATGGAAACAAAAGTGCGTTCTCGTTCAATATCTTAGACTTCTTAATAAATTTGTTATGTCACTTGTTCATTACTATTGAGCAAGGACATATGCATAAGCACCCTTGAGTTTTATTCAAGTTGTCATCATCTTTTACTTTGCATCTGTCAGAAAAAAATCCTTTTCCAATAGACAAACATTCCAAATCAGGTTATGATGATAATTAGGAAGAAAACGATGTACATGAATATATTTATATTCATGATCCGTTTCTTGACATAGAACATGTAAATTCCTTTGTAAATAACGTACACTATCAGATGATTTCTTCTGATATTGTGTTAACAAATATTGATTTTGTTTCAATAGTAGTCTATGGAAGGATACAATTATTCCATTGTATGCATTCGAGTTTGACTTAAAATATGATTCGTCAATATATTTTGCAATGAAGAAATATCAACTACATCATTTACAGTGCAACTGGATGTTGAACTGCTAAAATCATCAGAATTCAAGTCATGTACATTAATATTAGTTTTATTACATATTAAAGTAGTACTATTTAGATTAGTATTATAAAAATAATTTACAACACTTCCTTTAGTATTGTTATTACTACCATAATTAGCACTATCCTTTTGTTTCAAGGATGAATTATATTCATCTTTGAACTCATCATTTTTTTTCTTGGAGACTTTATACTCCATTAAACGGCATACTTTCTTTACAAAGAAAAAAGCTGCATAATGACCAGCATATGCTGAATCAAACCAGTTTTTGTTAAGACACTTGTATTTGCACATGGACAAGTAACATAATATCAATCCTTCGCCGGCAAAGCCTATTTCGATAATGACACACTGCTGTTCAATGGACATAATGAGCAGGGATCATTTGTGGTTTCAGTGAAAAAGAAACTCTTCTTACCATGTTTTGAATGAATATTTGAAACATGTTTAGAACGATTCTTAGGATACAACTGTTTTTGCATCCAACTTCTCCCTAATCGTCTATCAAATGAAGGACGTGCAGGTCCTTTAGATGACGTAGAGGAATTTGAAAAAGGAATGTTTTGATTCCTATTTGATGAAAAAGTGTTTCGCTTTGGAATGGAACTTCCAAACACCAAATGATTATCGTGCAATCCTCCTGCATGATCAACACTCGGATATCCTCTATTGAAAGAGGATAGGTATAGATGCCTTCCTCGTAGGAACGTCGTTATCTGGTTTTCTGGGTATACTATCACTCTCTTTCCCATCGGAACCAGGATTGTTAACATCCTGATCCCAAGGGTTCTTCTTGTTATCCTCTGGATCCATGTATTCAATCCAGGCAAGATGACTGTGGTATAGTTAATCCATCGATGCTGTAATCGATTCGTTTTAATGAATAATTCTGACACGTTCGCATTCAATTGCAAATCTAGAACGTACAATACTTATGATACTAAAAATAAGTATGTAAACTGATTGGCTTCGAACAAGATTCGAAAAAAGAAAACATCGATTTCAAACTGAAAAATAACCCCCCCTTTTGAACAAATTTGAGTCCCGAAAACTTCTAATAAAACGGATAGTTAGAGAGTGATTTCGTCACTTTATTTGCAATTAAAACGTTCTCAATATGTAGTCCAATATCATTATAACGAATCGTAAATAAGTGCCATTAACAGATTGGCATTAAGTAATCAAACTGGCAGCGCGAAGATGGATAAGATATGTGGTTTGAGATGCGTCATCATACCCTATTCCAGTCTACGGTCAAAATATTTTTTTTTACGAGGGACATGATTTTTTTTTAAATTTTCCATGATCAATGCATTTTATTTTTGTGCTTTTGGTTACTTTGCTAATAACTCCAAATATTTTGGATATGGTCGAAGTGGAGGCTCTGGGTCTGTGGCTTTTTCTCTAGAGATTTCAATTGATGATGTAGCACACAGTTCTCAAGTCATATGAATCAATATTTACTCCTTTTCGTAAAAGGTTCTTGTTCTGGTTTAATAAATTTCACGTAGAGTATGCTACAAAAGAAATACATGGAAGTACGAATGTTACAGCAGTATGGGAGTACAGCAAAGTAATCAATAAGTTTATCTTCATTATTGATGTGAAACGAAAGAACTGCATCATGAGATGGGGCAAAAAGTTCAGCTTCGCAAACATATCAAACCTTATAGCCCTTTCAAGTCATATAGTATTGGTCCTATCATCTAGCACAAGCTTCAATACACATATTAAAAATCACCCAGGAGCAAAACCTTGCTTCATAACCCCATATGTTCTTACTTTTAAACGTAAAATTACACCACAGTCAATTCAAAATGGTCCACTTTACTCACAGCAAAAACAATTGAAAATTCATGCATTGTATGCTGGTGGCTTTGGATCATCTACCAAAAAGACAAGAAAGAAAAAGAAAAAGAAATCATGGACGGAATTGGATCTCAAGACTGAGTCGAAGCTTGCACCAACACAACAAACCCCAAAGTTAGACAGATTCGGTCTTCCAATACAAACTGCTGAAAATATTTTTCCACCATTACCTGCGGATACAGAGCTGATACCAGTATATGATTCAAGTGGTATTGTTACAAAAGAACACATAGATGACGCTTTGACGGAATATTTACAACTTAATCATTCGTTCTTGACTAGGTACGGTGATAACGTCGAGTATCCAATGCAGCTCAAGCTGTTGCACAAGTCTCCACCGGTTTTATCTATTGATAACTTTTTCACACCAGAAGAGTGTGAAGAGTATATTAAAGTTACAGCTCCAGCTGATAGTAATGCACCCCAAAACCTCGAGATACAATCAGCTACATTTTCCTCCTTAGCACAATCAAAACGCACTTCTACAACATGGTTTTGTCATTATAATCAAGTACCCACATTGCTAACTAAAGTGAAAAATCTGTTTTCAGGACTATCGTCAGCACCATCATTAGACATTCGACAGATGGAAGAACCCCAAGTGGTTCGTTATAGAATTGGTGAGGAATTTTCCTGGCATTATGATGAAATACCATCTAGTCAATTACAAAAAGAAGGCAGCGGGGGTCAAAGGATTGCCACTGTATTAGTGTATTTGAATTCTATAGAAGACAATAGAGGTGGAGGGACAGTTTTTCGAGATTTAATTGAACCTGGAAAAAAATACAAGAATGGCAGTCCAGGGGTGGATGAAAATGACCGCCTGACTATGCAGCCCAAGAAGGGATCTGCTTTGATTTTTTTCCCTGGAAAATCGAATGGAACACCTGACGATAGGTAAGTTTGTTTTATTGATATTGTTTCTACGCAGTGACGTTCTTGAGTGGCTGCTAATGTTTAAAAAGAAAATATAATACTGAACTAAAAACTCCTCATTGTTCTGCTCGTTTATTCGCCAACTTTCCTCACAGAACATTGCATAAGGGTGAAATTATGAAAGCAAGATCTGGCAAAAGTAATGATGGATATGGGGAGGAGAAAATGATTGCTCAAATTTGGGTACACGAACATGAATACCTTCCTCAAGTTCCACCTGGTAATTCTCATGAGAGTGCACTAGATCCTGTGAAACAGAAAGAGATTGAATTATACTTACGCTAAACTTGCATCATAGGTAGCATGAATATCATTCCTCCTAGCCTATCTATTCAAAACAAGAAACAATTTGATTCGGTACCATTTTTCGAATAATTTTTTATTAAATTTTTACAGAATAAAATTCTAACAGCAACGACACAACAAATTATTTCTTCTGGTCCATTAGAACAGCCGTATATTCTCAATGAAATCCTGTAGAAGCTTCAATACACAGAGAAACAGAATGACACCCAATTCAAAAACTCCCCTTTGTAGTTATTGCAAGTCTTTCTTTCGATAATAATGATTTCTCCAACTTTGGTCTTGAATTTAAGTTTTTCGTGACGTAGTTAAGCTTGCTGATTTGTTTCTTGGTTTCACTATCATGTGTCTTGAATTTTACGTTTTCGCTATTCTTACCAGATGCGCTTGATAGAGTCGAATATTTTCTAAAGGCTTTATGATTGTCATCTCGTTCATCCATAACTAGATTTTTACTACTCTCGCTTTTCTTCTTACGAAAAGAGAGCATATTTCTCCTTGATTTTGTTTTCTTATTTATATTTTTTACACTTACTTCACTTTGGTTTGAAATCCCTGCAGCTTGTAATGGTGTTTGTATTTCATTGCAATTTTTACATGTTTTGCTTTTGATACAACTGCACTTACAAAATTTAAAATCAGATAAAGGTGTCTTCGTAGGTAATGGAGAATCCAAATAATGTGGTTCGTCACTATGATTGCTGGAAAAACTGAAAGTATCGTCATTAAGATCGACTGATAACTTAGGCACAATAGCAATATGAGAAAGGTCACAATTTTTTGTAGGCATAATGATGTCCCCATGATGGTAATTTGATGGTGAATTTATAACGCTAAAAATTTCGCTTTCGCATGTAGTCAGTTTTGTTTCATGGCTGACTTCTTTTATTTCTCCACATTCAAATGCGGCTTTCGCTGCTGAAATATATTTGTTAACATATGTTGACGGATTTGGAACCTTTTTAGCTAAGCTTCTATTGCTATAAAGCTTGTCAGTTACCTGAAACAAATTGTGATAAGAAGTACAGAGCTCTTCCTCTGAAATTAAAAATGTAAAGTATGAGTTTCCCCTTTGTTGTCCATATAATTCAAACAATATGGAAACAGGCAGCTCACCTATTGGAATTACTTCAAAGCCACACATAGTCAATGGTTCATCATCATCAATACTTGCGCTTCGATACGTATCGTAAGGAGAGTATGACGCATCGTCTGAAAAAAGTATATCTGAACTCTCCGAATGCTTGGATTCATATATCCAAACATTTGAACTTTCTGTAGAACTTGATTTCAATGATGGCAGCATGAAACTTGTATCAGTTGAGTATGATTTTGATACGTTTGAGTGTCGCAATGTTTCGTCTGAATCATTACTGTTTCGTTCGCTTAGGTCTTTCGTATTTTTCTGTCTTAGATTAGGTACACCAATTCTGAGATCATCAGTTTCCAGCACTCCCAGCATTTTGGTCAAGGAGGAATGCAAACTTTGAAACCTAGTTTGTTGGTCGACTAACGTTTTCGTTTCCTTATTGTTGAGGTACGGTACCTACTGCTGCATTTGACTGTTGATGCAATATATTCAGAGCCACGTTACCGTGAAACTATACCTGTTCAATGTGCGTACCACTTCGTCTGTTTTGTCCTGTCAATTTGTGAACGATTCTTCAAAAAAGAAACGTAACTTTCGCTAAAAAAAGAATCTGATTTCATGTGAGTCTTGTGAAATATTTACTTGATGACGTTATAATTTTTCATATAATTCCTCATGTACATGAAAGACATATAAAAATTATCCAAATTGCTTAAAGAGTATTAAATCTAAGTAATTCATGCTTTTTGAGCGAATCAAAATTAATTAGAAAAGAACGCGTTCTCTTTAGCTTAAACAAAAATATTCGTTCACAAGTGAACTCAAATGAATAATTCGTGAATCGAATGAACTTGAACTTTGGAAAAACATAAGAGTTGAATGCATAAAATACCAGGATTCAAAAATCAGAGACATCCAGTTTTCTTAGAAATAACTTACGTACTTAAATTCATACATATTCGACACAATCTACAAATTTGTTGTTCTTGATATGATAGCACATCTAACTGTTTTTTGAGCTTGAGAAATAAACTTCATTTTCGCAAAAAAGTCAATTTCTTATGAGAAACGATGCCTATTTTATTCAAAAGATGAGATTGTAATATTTATTTCTCGGAAATTGCTTCCAAATGATTCAACCACACCACAACCACGCAAATGTTATCCAAAGAGCCCATTGTATATGCTTTACTCGCAATGGATCTCCCCATTTTTCTTCTCCGTTCCTTTTCTAATCTGTTAAGGTCACGCCGAGATAACTGATATAAAGGAACTTTGCCTCTTAATGGCGCGTCTAAGGTCTTATGGACGAAATCTACTACTTCTTGACTGCTCATGACATCCCATAAACCGTCACTAGCCAAAACAATAAATTCATCATTATATCCTTTTAACAATGGAATACTTTTAATTTCAACTTCTCCACTCACTGCTGGTTTTGCTGCTTTATCACCCATTGCACGGGACAGAGATAATCCACGAACTCTGTATACCTTGGAATAATGGTCCCATAAAACTTCTTCTCCCATTTCGATTATTCTTGCCTTTTCTTCTTTTTCATTTGGTTTATGGTCACGAGTTAGATCAATTGCTTGTTTTCTACGAGAAAGGATGGCGCGTGAGTCTCCCACATTTGCCGAAATGAGGGTTCGTTCTTCGTTTTCGCCATCATGTAAAAAGACAGCAACGGCAGTGCTTCCTTGAAGGCACATATTTTCATTCATCAATATTTCTTCATCCATTTCATTGAAAGCATTTCTAATTGCCGTTGTATACGAAGTTATTGACAATGGACTTTCAATGGAAGATGATAAAGATGAATCGCCTTTACTTTGAATTTCTTTTTCTCGCTCGATCTTCTTGAAATGATTTACTTTAAGATGAAGTTTATCACGCAAAGCTGCACTAACAGCATTTCCACCGTGTCCATCAAAGACAGCTACAAATCGCCCTCCCTTCTCAATATAATATTCATCCTCCATATGAAGACGACCTCCTCTTAGGGCTTTTGCAGAAACCTGTGTGCAGTTAATTCATTTTGTTATGCGCTCGTTAGTTTTTTGTTTCACATGGCAAGCCATTTGAGGTAGTGTGTACGTATTTCTTAATTACTTTTAATCACTTAGTATCACACAATCGTATCTGAGAAAATCTTCCTCAACTCACCGAGTATGGCATTTTTTCACCCAATCTTTGACTATGATATGAAGTAACTGCTTCTCTCATTCCTACTCCAAGGGAACTTGCTGTGCTAAGTATTTTCTCTTTAGATATATCAACATTAATATCGTTTAGAAGAGTCGCAGCGACAGCGGAAGTTGCTACAGTAGTTGTTTTTTTCGATGGTTCTGACATCGTTGTCTTCTTCGACATAGATGAATAAAAAATTAATCCTGTTGCCAAAGAAGCTAAACCAATCGACATGAGAAAGTTATGAGATTCTTCGCTGTTTGCTGGTCCAGAGTTTAGGGTTTGTGTGGCGAATATTTTGGAAAATTTAAATGACTCCCTCAAGTTGTTGTTTCCATAGATTGTTCTTTTTTTCGTGCACATTGATTCTGATATTTTTTGCCTATTATTCATGGATGTAGAACTTATAAGTGCACCACGATTATGGACTATTTGCGAACTGTCTTTGGAGTGAAAAGGAGCAGCCGAAGATAAGGTTAGAGACTGTTCACGCCTACGCGCACGAACACTAATGGTACAGCAACAGCTACCACCACCGTTGCTACATGAAGGTGTATTGATATAGCCTCGGGCTTGATGTAGAAGCCTCAATGAATTTCCAGAGTTTGAGATTAAAGATGAGACCATATTCAAAGCAAAGAATATAACTTAAATTTGACACCAAAGTGACTTCCGTGTTCTTTTCTTTTGTGACGGAGAAAAGAATAGTATATAAATAAGTCGTTTGTAGAACACAGTGCTTTTGTATACCGTCCATAACAAAAGTAGTAAAGATACAAATCTCATCATATATAGACAAAACATCAAACCTACACTTTAAATAGCTAAGATGGTTTTCTATGTATTTCTGATTGTACGTCATAATAACAGATAACACATGTATGTTTGAGGAAAAACATCAAATGAAGATATCATCGTATTTTTTATATACATGCAGCTCATCTTCTCATAATTCTATGTGAAACAAGGAGAAAATTTACATCCTAAGTACAGTTTCAAATCTTTCTAAATAAAGTTTTGAAAAGAATTTTAATTCGAACCATCGTTAGTAGCGTTCATACCAATAATATCAATCCGAATTCGAATAAAGTTCAATGTTAACATGTTTACACGCGGAAGCATTTTAATGCTTCCTAACCATTACATTTTCAACGTTGGACTTCATATCACTTTTTTGGTATGTATTTAATTATGAGGGAGAATACGAGCAGATCAAATCTATTTATTAATTACGAAAGATCCTAATGGATTGAATCCTTACCCAACTCGTGTTCGTGGCTATAGATGAACTGATAATTTGCACATCCATCAACCAACAAAAGAAAAGGCCAAAGATGCTCCAATTCACAAGCAGAGTATTGCGAATCTCTATAATATCATGCATTGTATCTTCAAGTCTATGCTTCAATCTTGCTCCAATTCTCAAAGCCAACAAAGCATTTGCATGTAGACCCTACTTTTCTTCGTCTGCTGCATCTCCCTCCTACACTCGAATGTATGCTGCAGATGACACAACTACTCCTGAGGTAGAGAATAAGGTAGATATAGTGAAAGATTATGAAGAACCAGATGATGCAGTGATCAATATTAAGCAACCTGCAATGAATCGCTTACGCGAACTTAAGGAAAAACAATCGAAAGATGAGACTCTGGTCTTACGAATGGGTGTTCGCAATGGGGGTTGTTCAGGATTAAGTTACGTTATGGACTTCTCAACAGAAGATGCTATTGGAGAAGACGATGCAGTTGATGAATATGCGAAGGAAGGGATTAAATGTGTCGTTGATGCCAAGAGCATGTTATATTTATATGGATTAGAGCTTGATTACTCTGATGAATTGATTGGTGGTGGATTTAAATTTTTCAACCCTAACGCAGAAGAAAGTTGTGGATGTGGAAGCAGTTTTGGAATTTAAATGTCCTACTTAGATATCCTGTGTTAGAATGGATTGCTGATAGAAAATAACACTGGAAGTTTTCTAACTTCTTCACCTCGTTATAAAATGACATTATAGGTTTTAGAATAATCTTAAATTATTTCACGATCTTTTATATCCTTGTCTAGTCGATTCCTAGTGTCTTCATCAATTCTACCAGCCTTTACTTTTCTATTTTTCTTTCTTGGCTTCACCTGCGCAAGCATTTCAGGGGAATTGCCTGAAAATCCATCATCTTTCAGTATGTTCATTATTTCTGTTTCAAGAGCTTCAACAATATAATTGAAGTTAGGCCGATAATAAATATTTTCATCCCAACATTCTGACATTAAATCAGACCAGGATTTCTGCCATGAGCTGTCAGGATCTGGTCTATAACCTTTGTCAACAACAAGATCTGCATGCATCTTGCATGTATAACCAGAATAAGGAGTACTGAGTGCACATAATTGCCAGAACAATATTCCAAATGAGTATGCATCAACACGTTCGTCGTAAGGTTGACCTCGAGCAACTTCTGGAGCCATATAGCGTAGTGATCCAGTGTTTCCCGTAAGGTTGTAAAGTTCATTTTCAATTCTATCTTCTGATTGAAGACGTTTGGCAAGACCAAAATCAAAAATCTTCACTTCTCCTTCATAATTGAATCCTATGTTGTCTGGTTTTAAATCACGGTACACAATTTGACGAGCATGAAGATACTGAATAGCAGAGGCAATCTCTTTAGCTACCGTTAACCTCTCCATCCAAAGTTCATGAAGACGATACTTATTCGCGAAGGAGAAACATCTAAAGCTGTTCAATAGCGCACTTCTGACACAACATCCATAATAAAAAAACTTCAATCCTCTTGACTTGCTCACACGCTTTCTCCAATCCTGCAACTTTTTATCCAATGTAACCTCCAGTCGGTCTAATACAACAAAAAAATTCGGTTCTAATTGATCCACATCGGCAGTTGCCCGCATAGCAAGTATATGTTTATGTGAAAATGTCGCAAGAAATCTTGCTTCCACAGCTAAATCTACAGTTCCCTTGTTATGTTCACCCTCATGTAGATCAGGTTTCAATGCCTTAAACACATATTTGTATTGCATATTTTTTTCATAGGAATCAGACGACCTGATACAAGTTTGAGCGAGCTTCTTTCTGGAAACCCGATTATATTCATTGTAGTCGTTTGGGCTATCTGATTTGAGTTGAATACTTTCAATACTGTGAACGTTACTAAATCCACCTGTACCAAGCAGCTCGCCAAGGGATATTTCTGTGCATACATGGTGCAATTGAATAAATAACAGTCAGAGAAATGCCGATATTTCGATAAGCAAGAAATTGCAAGCTTTGAGGCGAAAACTATCAAAAACATCTCTTCCTTTATTCATGTTGAAATCTAGCCAATGCGAATATCGTTAGATCTGAGAAATCTTTATGACACTCACCGGAATGGTTTAATTTTGGAGTCTCTGGCACAAATGCCGTCTGAAAGCTTTGATCGTCATCGCCATCATTCATTTTAATCCATTACTTACTAACTATAGAGTTCAACACAAAATATTAATGTCTAGCAGACACAACATTCATTGTCAACATAATTCTGTAATTAAATTCCCTTGTGCTTTTTTTTTATTCAGGTGTGCTTGCGGGTTATTTAAGCCTTACTTTGAATTACTTAAAAGACGTAGCAAATCGTTCTTACAATGAAAAATATAAGTCACATTTTTAATTTTACCTAGGAAGAATTACGACATAATCATGCACGAATTGCCTATCTATGTCCCAATTTATTTTTATGAAAAGAAAATAGTCCTCTCGTCATGGTTTAAAATTTGATTTTTGCATAATGGAAGGAATGACCTTACCTACTACAGCTTTAATGTGCTTGTGTTTCGACTCAAAGAGTGTGTCGTGCGATGATGGATTTCATATCTGATTTGAATGATGAACCATTGCTACTTTGTGGTTATGATTAGTTATGATTAATTCATAACCACAAGTATTTTATTATTTTCTTGCATTGGCAAAAAATATCTTTCAACGACGAAACAGTCGATGTGATTGATCTTTTACATATTTTTCATGCAGTGCTTATCTTTGGAGAATTTAGTACATTAACCAACAAATTGAAACTGTGACATTTAAAACAATATTCAACTGGAAATATGCACATTTTTCAGCATGAGAACAAAAGAGAAATCATGTTCTCCTAAAAGCAACAAAGAACAAGAATTAATGAAACATAACCTACGATCTTGGCTAAAAAATCGTGAAATAATTTAAAAAACAATAAATTCTTAAATAATAAAGCTCATATCCTTTTTCAGAATTTTGACAACCCTCAAAACCATTCGACTCAAATATGCTCTACTGACGTCTTTACTTGACCAAGAGATGATGTTCTGTAATATAGATTATTATTTTTAGTACTCAACTCCTCTCATCATTTGCACCATCATCCCAGACACGACACTGCACACTTATCAGCATACAAATCCAAAGCTTATTGTGACTCTGGCAAACTCACCTTACAATCTTTTGAGAAAACCACCTCAGCCTGTCACTCACAATCATTGCGATGCGTACACTTCTTTCATTTATTTTAATCAATTTGAAAACTCCATTCGCAGATGCATTCTTGATTCCACCAATTTCACCAACAAGCGGTCAAACGGGGGCACGTACGGTTAAGAGACTAGGGAAAATAACATGCAACAATGTTCAGCTTTTGCCTTTTTTTACCAAAGATAGAATCCTTGATTTAAGCTTGGTTTCAAATCAAGACATTAGCGAAAGCAGTACCTGGATACTGTTGCCTCAAACAGCGCAAATAAAAATAGATTATGATGGTGCAGGAAATCAGCATACCCAATGCTTTCGGAATATTAGAGACGAACAGGAAATAACTGACCTAATTGTGCAAATTCAATCTGTATCGTCATCAATTCTAAGCATTCGTCGTCAACATCAAAAATATTTTTCAAAACAAAAGAAAAAGAACAGAAAAGCTATTTCGAAGTGCCGAGAACTTGTTCAAATTTTGAAAGAGCAATCAATGTATTCATCAGAACCTTTTTCGTCATTATCAGATGAAAAAAACACAAGTGAAGTTGATGAATCTGTCATAGCGCTATTAAGAGACGCATTGAGCCGTGCAACAGTTCAAGCTCTCCGTGCTGCTGCAGATGCAAATGATTATGTCTTGATCGTGCAAATTGTAGATGTATCCATTGAATTTGCGTCATCTTTTCGCAATGATCATAACATACAAAAATCAAATAACTCAAATGACGACGAAAATCATTGTCACAATACTTCATATTCCATTCTTCAACCTCGTCTATTTGGAGAGGCTATTCAAACCCTGACAAGGACTACAGCAGGTTATTCTAAAATTCGTCAAATATGGCAAAAATTCAAAAAATCGATACATTCTGGAAAATGCCCTTATCCTGATCAAGCAACTGAGTTAAATGCCATGATTATTGCATTGCACTCAAGAAAAAGAATCCGTGCAGCGTTAAATTTGTATCACGGAAATAAACACTTGATTCGAGCAGATTCCTTCACAGCAACAGCTCTTTTTGAATTACTGTTAGACTCAATTGATTATGATATAAAGTTTACATTAAAGAGTGAACTACATAATAACGATTGTTGGCAAATGAAAGAAGCAATGGAAATTTTAGAGGATTTTGAAACTAGATATCGCACCGATCATAGTCATGGAAATGATATCTTGAATAATCAAGTGTATTCAATGATTCTTAAAATTAATGACTTGGTAATCAGACGAAGTACAGAAATAGGGCTGACATATGATGGAGGAACTTTTGCAATGTCTATCCTTGGGCGAATGAAGGTACGTAATCGAGTCAAATTTTTAATCACATGTTCATGCATGAAGTACTCTTTTATTAATCTTTTGTCATTTTCTTGTATACTCCTTAGGGACTCTTTATATCACCAGATGTAATAACATGTACCAGCATTATGTCTACTTTGGCAAAGAATAATCAATGGAGAGAAGCATATTCCTTGTTAACAGCAATGCAACAATCAAATAAGTCTTTCTCCACATCTTCCAAAATTGATGCTGAAACTGATTGGATTTTACCCAGGCCTAATGTTTACACATATTCTTCAGCGATATCTGCTTGTGCACGTGATAATCAAATGGATATAGCGCTTGAGATTTTCAATATGTTGAAAAATGAAGAAAACCACTGTCATGCTGAGAGACTTGAGAATAACGACTTATATTGTACTGAAAGAAATACGTGGGTTTACAATGCAGTCTTAGCTTCTTGTTGCAGTGGTAATATAAAAGGATACGAGACCGCACTAAGTTTGTTACAAAACATGCAGGATGATGCAGATTTTAAAGGATTAGACACTAAACCAAATACAGTCACTTACAATTCTATATTAGCTACTCTTATAGGAGGAGAAATTGGGAGAGAGGTTGTAAAAAGTGGAAATTTTGATGAGTTCAACTGTAATGAAGTCCTTTTTTCTCAGCTTGATCAAGACAAAATAAGACCGTGGGAAAGTGACATAAATGCCGAGGAGCAAATCGTTGTTGACATTCTATCAACAATGAAAGAGCAAAAAATACCTCGAGATACTATCACTTATCACAACGCCATATTAGCCTGCGGAAACAATTCACCAGATCCTGCTATACGAATTTTAAGTAAAGCTTTTAATGATGACGAATCAATATCGCTTGATTCCTCGTCGGGGTTCTCAAGCATCGTAAATACTGCTATTTCTGTTTGCGTTTCTCATGGTTCAATCAACCAGATGATGGAAATTTATGGTAAATATTTCACTAATCAAATAAATCCAGATGCAACTACGTATCATCTTATTTTGAAGGGGGCGTGTAGATCAAAGCATGGTGAATCAGCCTATCATTTTCTGCAAGCCTTATGTGGTAACGAAGAATCAGCTTATATATTCTCGGATTTATATGATATCAATATTGTCCAAAGAAGCCATATTTTGGAGGAACGGCATTATTTTGCTGTCGTGGACGATTGTATTCGTAATGATAAAATCAAGCATGCAATGGAAGTATTGAATTTAATGAAGAACCATGGAAAATTTTCTCCGAGCTTGTCATCTTTAACTTCAATAATAATTTCATGCAGTAAAAAATCTATTGAAATAGCTTCTAAGGAATATAAAAAGAGCCGAAAGAGACGTAAAGGTCAAAATGTAAATCATGGCAAAATAAATCGGTCCTCGTCTCAAAATAGGTCCAAAGCAGCCTTAAACCTTTTACGATCGCTGAATTCATCATATATACCTCCAGCTGCATTATCGTCAGTTGCCAAAGCTTGCGCAGCAACTGGGTTATGGATTGACGCATATTCTCTTCTACATAAAATTCATTCATTGAGCCTTGACGAACTCACTCATTCAGAAAATCTGCCTCTTAAAACTTTCCCAAACAAAAATGGAAAGAAGAAAGTAGTTTCTAATCTACAGTCATTACCAAAGCTACATCGGTATGTACTAAATGTTTGCGCAACATATGGAGATATTTCAAATGCTCTGAGAACTGTCGACATGATTGAAAGTTTCAACAAAGATTTTATTAATTCTGGATCTGATACGGAAGAAACAGAAGAAATTGCTCCAATTTTGTCATCAATCCTTCTATCTGGAGAGAGCGAAGGTATTGTATTACCCCCTATGAACAGAACCATAACATGGGGATCAAACAAAAGAGTCCATCGCTTTACTGGGATGGATGGTAACAATTGGAAGCTTTTAATTATAGCTGCATCAAAAGCGGGGAATTGGAAGGTTTGTCTGAGTACTCTTCAAGTTCTAAGATCATACATTGAAGAACTACATCCTAAACATAATGAAATCGTGGATATTGAAACGAGCCAATCTTTACAGAAGAAGTACGAAAACTTATCTCATGCTTTGTCATCAGCCATATTTTGTTTTGAATCGTGCAAGCAATATGCTTGGGCAATAAGGGTTGTAGATGATTGGATAAAGTGGAGTGGAAGACGTCCACCAAAAGATGCTATCATTGCGACCTGTAGGGTTTTAGCCTCCAGGGGCAGGGGAGATCAAGTAAAAGAAATTGTCTCTAAAGTAATGCGTGTACCTCCCACGATGATTATTTCAGCAAAGTTTGCAAATCAGACATTGAATACGATAGATATGATTGATTATGAGCTTTCAATTTATTCCTTTGCAATAAACGCTTTATACAAAAATGGTTTGTATGATATTGCTGATGAAATATATCTTGAGGGTGTTTCCAGGAATGTTCTTTTATGGCCAGTGACAGAAAATGATCATGACACAATTTCAATAGAAAATATGTCACAAGAACAATATGAGCTTCACCAAACATCACCTCTTCAGCTCGATTTACATGGCATGACCTTAGCTATAGCTCATTCTGCAGTTCGAACTTCTCTACAGAAAGAAGTTCAACAAATAAGTTTGAAAGCTGATGTATCCCTGCTAGATGATCACGAGTGGGGGAAAAATGTCATGATAATCACTGGCAAGGGATTAAACTCAGCTGAACGCTTTAGGCCAATTTTAAGACCTGAAGTTCAACGTATGCTTACTGAAGAATTTTATCCTCCTTTGTCTACTACATCACTCCCGAATAATATGGGTGCACTTCAAATACCTGCAAAAGATGTAGACGAGTGGCTCAGACACCAACGGCAGCAGCGTGGAGCTTACATGCTAACAGTTGCAGATTTGTTAAAATCTGTAACAGGAGTATCAAAACTAAAAAATACCATTTTAAAAATCGGGAAGAATGAAAGTAAAGATGACTTATGAGATCGAAGTACAGTAGAAATGATGTAAGTCAAGGACAATTTTTACAACAAGAAATCCTCATAAGATTATTTAAGAGTACAAATGAAAATAGAAAAATTAAAATGCTTCTAAAGAATAAGTTCTGAAACATGTCATCTTTTTTTGTACAAATTAAATGAGTTAGTTCTAGGTAGATTTATTATAATTTCATTAAGGAAAATTAAAATGAAAATGTGGAATAGAAACAAGAAAAAACAGTTCAGTGTTTATTATTTCTTTGTCTACGTGGTGTAAAAACGTACTAACTAGTGCATTTAAATTCAACCCTATATGAAATGACACGTAAGATGAAATTCAGAACTTATTGGACTCACCTGATGAAAGCATGCTGTCACGAACACATAGGTGACGCAATATGAATAAATAGGTGAATTTATCATGATTGACATAGTTATTAAAATTCAAGCATTTGTTAAACTCTTTTGCATCTCAAGCCAGGAAAGACACAGAATACCATTAAACTGATCATTTGCATCTTGATATATCTTGAAAAATCTTAATGTGCCTGGAAAATGAGTCCTACGAGAAGAACTGCATTAAAAATATTGTTGGTAATGATTCACATCAACCGAACAAAATCAAGAGTCAATTCCATCTCATGTTTCACATGTGATGCTCGCTCTCCCTATCAGAGCAAGAGGTGTACATATACATTAAAAAATTATCCACAAAATATTGTAGGCGGCTTACTAAAAAATAATCGAAAAGTTTCTTACCTTAAAGCAGATGACACTATCTTTGAAGAAAGCGAAGTAAAGATCGATAAAGATGAATCCATAAACACCGAAGAACAATCTCTAGGTGCTTATTTGATGCGGAAAAGCAAAGAAGTTCAAGAAGAGCTAGAGAAGCAAGGTCAATTTCTTCAAGAAAATTTAATAAATGATGAAATGAAAGAGTATGCAAGTAGTAATATTGACGACAGAAAAATAAAAGAATTATCCATGCCGCAAATTGAAGCTGGAAAGCTGGATAACGATTTGATCATTGATGAGGTGAGATTTAAAGTATACATATTTTTGACGAATGCAGTATTGACTCTCTAACAATTTACTTCAGGCTCAACTTCTGCAGCTAGAGAGTTCCATAACGACATATCCTAATGCAGAAACCGCTCTGAAAGAAACTAAAATTATAACATCAAAATCGTCCATCGTCATACCTCATCGAGCTACGGCAATACCACCAGAGACGTGTGGACCCACACCATCTGAATCAAACGAAAGGGATAAAATGGACAAGAGAAAACGATCAAGAATGCCTCTAAGAAAGCGAATCTTCAATAGTTCTGTAAGAGAAAAGATAGCTGAAAAGATAATGCAGGAGAAAGTGATTGAAACAGATTTTCCAATGTGAGTCTATGACCCTTCTGTGTGAAGGGCATTTTCGAATCATTTTTATGAATATTCTCATGTTTATTTTTTCTCATAACGTTTTTAGAAAAGATCCAGAATTGTATAATGAACGTATTAGTCGTGACATACGCCACCTAGCTGTAAGGATTGCATCAACTATTGAATCTCCGGAGCAATTGACGCAATTTTGTCAAGAAAATGGAGGTTTTAAGCCACTCTTTGAATGCATCCATGAGGGGGCACTCTTGTTCAATGGGAATTCATATGATTTGGCAGATTATACACGTGTACCTTCGAAAGAAATCCTGACCAAAGAAAAACTTGAAAAGGAAGAGATATTTTCTGCAGCAAGTTCGGCTTGTAAGGCTCTTCGGGACTTGAGTAATTTGTCACAAGATGTCGCGTCGGTTCTTACAGATAGTGCTTTGCAAATGAACATAACGAAGGAGAATAAAGGTGAAATTACCCTCATTGATGACCTTGTATCTCTTTTAAGATATGTAAACAAATATGAGAAAGCAAGCCAGCGCCTCTCTTCAATAGTGCGATTGGATAAAAATAGTGGACTAAAGAATGTTCTACAGAGATTGAGTAAGTGGCTCTTCATTGAAGGCTCTCTGTGTTTTTTATAGAGAAAAGACTAGAGCTCATTACAATCGATCCTCAAAAATATTTTTTTTAGTTTTAGGGAAAGAGAGACGACGCAGATGTCGACTACATATACTTCAGCTCTTATTAGCTATGGCTGTAGCAAGTGATGAAGCGATTTTGAGATTACAATCAACACCAGGTCTTAGGGAAGCCATTATATCATGTTCGTCTTATGCTAATTTGAAGGAACAAAAGAAGACGAGTTCTAGATTTCCCATAAATATTTTGAATCGTTTCTCTCCTTCTAATTCTTTGGGCGAGGGTAACAACAATGGTAAGACTATCATTATGACTAAACTTAAGAAAGAGAGAAAACGAAGAGATTTTAATTCAAAAGGAAACGCAATAAATGAACTGGAAAGTACTGCAAATAAGCTTTTGGCTGCAATAGGACACAACATCTGGGTACCAAAAAGCGAGGGTCAGAAAGGTTTACGTATTTTATGCTTAGATGGTGGTGGGACTAGAGGTATAACAGCTCTGGGAACTCTGAAAGCTATTGTGGAGGCATTGGACGGGGCTGAACCATGCGACTCATTCGATATCATTGCTGGTACATCCACTGGAGGAATAATTGCTTTTCTCCTTGGATTGAAGCTTGATAGTGCTGCGCAAGCAAAACAGAGATATGACACTCTAATCAAAAGGATATTTGTCAAGAGCGCTTTAGCGACTCCAATGCTCGTTTTCACTACGGCTAGTTACGATGAAGGTAAGAAAGGAAAACGGCTGATTTGATTATTAGACACGAAAGCTGTAATGGACTGATCTCAATGTTTATGCATTTTACGTTTTCAGCGTACTTTACTAGTGTTATGAAAGAATGTTTAGGAGAACTATCTATGCTAGACAGTCGATCGGATCTTAATGTTCCATTGGTATTTGCTGTGTCATCAAAAATGTCAACGACACCAACACAGCTTTCTTTGTTTCGTAATTATAATTATAAAAGTGGTGAAATCCCCGACAACTTTGTGGTGAATCCTGTCGTTGCTCGGACGAATTTAGACTTACCCGTGGATAATATCGATGCTGCAAAGGTTCACTTGGAAAACTCCACATTTCATCATTTCAGCATGGATAATTCTAGGGAAATAATGGGAGAAGGGTCACGTCATTCTGGTATGTCATCTAGAAATATTGAGTATACGTTCTAGTCATGGGTCTTACATTTAAATTCATTTCAAACGTCTATAGGATCTTTTCGAGTAAAGCAAAGAATCGCTTTACGTGCAAGTACTGCGGCTCCTACTTTTTTCAAACCATTGCTTGTTAGGTGAGATATTTGAAAGGTTTTTCTACTGTGGCATGCATGAATCATGCTCATGAACAACTTTGTCTATGTAAAATAAAGCGGCGAGCTGTATTGTGATGGAGGGATGGGGGCTAGTAATCCAACTGCTGTGGCAATCCATGAGGCAAGAAGTTTATTTCCTGATGTTCCGATAGAACTTGTTGTATCATTAGGAACTGGAGGTAAGCCGGAACGTAAATCTCTTGTCATTACTCCAAAATATTTGTGCATTATCTTATATTCTTATATACTTCTCTGAAACAAGCATTTGAGGTGGAAAAGAATTCTCCTAAGATTGGATGGGATGGAATACTGGGATCAATTTTAGACAGCGCATTGGATGGTAAGTGAAGGATATTCATAAATGTTAGAACAAGCGTTCCTTCTTAGGCATTCTCAAACATATTTGCTTTTTCCAGCCGAAACTACACATCATACCCTTGAAGATATACTAGGACAAGGAGGAACAGCCCAACTGGGCAAATCATCAGTTTCGCAAACTAGGTATTATCGGTTCAATCCTATTATTGGAAAGCCAAATGCATTTGGAATAGACGAAACTGATCCTCAAAAATTGGAGGAACTGACTCAAATCGCTACAAATTATATGCAAGAAGATGAACAAGCACGAAAGCTTAAAGAGATTAAGGAAATAGTAAATCCATCCGTGAAAAAGAGATGGTGGGAAAATAAGCGATTTAAAAAAGAGTAGTAAAACTATTCTTTTACTGATTATTCTTATGCTGATGTGCTTTCTGGCAAAATTGTTGCTTTTTGATCTTTTTTTAAAGTTTGTGGGATTTCGGAGGAATAATATTTTTCAACAAATCCGTAACATTTATCCTTAAGGTTAGGATATGTATCGTCATTTAAAGAGAAAATAGAGCTTAAAAACAGGTCACATGAAGGGATAGTACGTTCTTTCAGCATTCTTTCCACAAAGATGGCTTTGTCAAAGTTAAACTGAGAAATCATGAGTGAGGATCTAGGTGATGGATCTGTTAAACTACAAACAAAATTGGCAGAGATCATTCAAACACCAACAAAAGTTAGACACGCAAAAAACATAATAAAGCATGCTGTAGCATTCTCTGATTATAATTTTTTACTCACTTGTCTAATCCATCAAATTCAAGGCATGCAGCCAAGCTTTCAATTATATCCTGAGCAAAATTACTCGTATCTCTAGATTTACAATATTTTGGAAATATATCCTCAGATTTTGATTTTTTACTGTTCTTTTTATAAATTTTCTCATCTTGTTCGCAATAATACATAGCATCCTTGAGGCATTCTCGTAATTCATACGATGCTAGACGATAGACATTGCCGTTTGATCCTGCTCCAAGTTTTTTTGTTAAAAGTGCCTTGCTACCGAGACGAGCCTCCAAATAACAATCTAAACTTTTTTTGTTGTTTTTCTCATTTAGATTATTTCGAATCGCTGTGCTGATTGTTTGGGCCCAGAATTGTGTCCTTATAACAGTCACTATACATAATTCTAGCTGCCTTTTTTCCTCCTCAGGAAAAAGATTGAAAGAATTAGCATTTTTTGGATTTTGAAATACTGACCAAGCACAAATCGCAAGATGGGATGAAGTATTGAGGAGAAAAAGTGATGCTCGTCTATCAATGGGTGTTGAATTTCGATTTTTTTCTCGGATTTCATTCAATTGAATATCTTCATCGAAAAATGCCTTTTCATTTGGTGTAGTATTTAACCTTGAATGACGAAAGACCTGACGATGGTTACTAGTACATGGAAAAGCCCATATGGTTTCTATACCGTTGGACATTAACAATAGACAACTTAAGAATGCATTCAAGAAGAGATGAACTCTCATGTTTTTATCTAACATTTTCTGCTTTCTTTGATGTTTGTGCTCCCCCTACTTATCTTTCTCTATTCCAATTCACTGAGAGTATTTAAAAGATGTTGTTGAAATGTAGATTGCAAAAAAAGGGAAGATTTATTTCTCAAAATACACGTAAGCGAGAGAGCTTTTATGATGAGTTGAATGATGACATACAAACAAAAATATAAAAATTGCACGAAAGAGAAATAAGCATATGCCGTACCTTAAAATAACGAACGTGTAGAATTTGTGAAGAATGTACGTCTATATGTTAGGAATTGATTGTTTTCATTCATTCCTTTTTGACTGCCTATTACGAGTAATAAGTTCATGTATGAAAACCCGTATAGTAGGTATTCTGAATGCCCTACAATCAATCAAGTATGTCACAATTTCGGCTGTGCGGTAGTCTATTCTTCCGTACTCACATGCTCGTAGCGTAAGATTAAATTACAAAAATACCATAAGTGACTCTGTCAATGCAAACCAAAAATAAATGAAACCCGTTAACAGCTGTGAAATTGCCATCATCATCCACATATGACAAAAAAACAAAAATGGCGGCTTTATCAACCGAAACAGCCGCAAAAATCCTTGGAGTTTCACTTGATTATAGTCTCGAAGATTTGAGAGAGGCATATAGAAAAACGCTGCAAGAGGTATGTTTTATAGTTGTCAAGCCATGATTTAAACATGCATCAAATCGTATCAGTGCATTTTTGTGATGATGGATGTCAATTTCGTGTATTGTTCAATATTTGTCAATATAGAGTCACTTCATTACATTTTGCATAATTACATCATTCGCTGCAATGTTTTCACCCAAAATAATGAAGGAAGGAATGAACTTGTATTGAGACGGTCTTATTTCTAATTTTTGTATGATTGTCACTTATCCCCCAGACAATTTAGCTTTACCCTCGTCAAGTTCATGCAAAAAAAATTATTGATTGATGACTTGAACTTCTTTGTTCCTCAGTACGAATGCCACAAGTACGTTTTCTACAGCGGATTAATCTACGTACTTTCGTAAAATGCAGTATTGAAACTAGACAACATGAAAGTATGTACGTTGTGAATTATTGTTACCTATGTATCCTACCAGAATTATGCTTTTGAAATAACTGTTATAAACGGTACATATTTTCTATTCCTTTCAGTCATACTATTGGATGTTGGCGCTCAAGACGACACCTTCATCAAAACTTCTAAGTATTTATTGCGCGTAAAAAGCAGTTTTCTTTCTTGATGCGAAATCTTAAGTAAATCAAGTAGATAACATTGTTTTTGAAAGGAATGGAAATCGAGTAACCGATTGTTGTAACAAATGTTTTTCCTTGCAAATTACTCCATCACCTCTGGAATACATGAATATATACATTCACTAAACATCATTCTTCCTTGATTGCCACATCTCTTGAACTCCCTGTTCATTGACCACTCAGACCTGCCGAGAAGGATCAGTGAATAATACTCAACAGCAACAGCGTCTGCAACAAGCTCGAATTGCATATACTAAACTATTTTCTGATATGGAAGAACGAAATCAAATAGACAGAGGGAACACCACATCCAACAAAGATGAATCTCAACCTAAAGAATCTTCTGCTAAATCTGGCGGAAACAAGAAAAAAAAGAACCCATCTAGCTCTGCATCATCACCTTCGATGCCATCAATATCTATGCCTCCTCTACCTTTTCCACCTGAATTCGCAGCCAAGTGTCTAAATGCAGCTGCAATGTCTGGCGGAAATGTAAACCTTAGTGCTGCTAGTGGAGCAAGTGTAACAATAACGAAGGGTAGAATGTTTGGCCCTTCTCCTCCACCTTCTAAGTCTAACAATAACTCTAAGGATCCTTCCACCAAAAATATGGATTCTACATCTACAACTACTAACATTGACCTAGCTGCATTGGCACAGTCAGGCTTTAGTTTTGCTGATCTAGGGATAGATATTCCAATTCCTTCAGGTGCAGGTAATGGTTCTGACGAATCAAATCAAAAGAATGCAGCACCGTGCTCTGAAGCTGAAATGAAAGCATTAATGTCCATGTTTGTTGAATTTGTGGGAATGGTTTCAGACCAAGACAATATTGGAAACTCAGGAAATAAATCATCAAATCCCACCATGACTAGAGAGAATTTTATACGATTGAACGCTGCAGCATTGGCTGCGGCATCTGCTTCTAACATGCAAGGACAGAATACTTCTTCATCCTTTTCAAACAAATCAGGTAAAAGTGGAGGCCAGACTTCAGCTTCTCCATTTCCGGTCTTTTCAATGCTTCTAGGAGCTGGGGCAGGAGGTTCTAATGGGCCTGGGTTTGATTTTTCGGGTGAATCTATTAAGGTTTTGAACAAAAAGATGAGTGCACATAACCATAAAGCTTCCAAAGGCAACCGTACCCGTACTGCACATACTTCAGCCCCACAAGCTTTTCCTGTGAACTCTTCCGAATCTGGTTCAGAATGGATAGAATATTATGATGATGAAGCAGATGAAACTGAAGACGGCCATACCCACTCTTCAGAACGTCCAGATAGGTCAGCAAACGAAGGAGATGGATCCTCCATTGAAGATTTAATTTTAGATGAAAATGGACAAACTAATAGAGATCAATTTTTAAAGTGGTCTCGAAAAATACATTCTGTTATCAATGTTGCTGATTCTTTCAGTATTGAAAATAGAAATAATTCCTCTCCACTAAGACACAAAAGAACAAAACAGCATGCACAAAATTTGGAAAACCTTCATCATGCACATGCACAATCAATAAAGGGAAATAGAAATCAGAATATAAACTCAAACTCTTTTGTAATGCCAAATGGAAAGTATAACGATTTTGTCAAATCTTACAGTGGGACCATAAATAATGCTTTAAATAAAAAAACATCTAATTGGGATTCAACCACAGAAGAGACAGCTTTAGAAGATACATACATAAATAAAGATCAAAATGATTCAATAGGGAAAGATGATGAAGAAAAGGCAAAAAAGGCAGCTAAAAAACGCGAGAAGAAAAATAGGAAGAAAGAAAAAGCGAAAAGAGAAGCAGCACTTAAAGCTGCACAAAGTGCTCAAAAGAGGAGGGATGCTAAAATAACAAGTTGGAGAAGCCGTGTTGTTACAGCTTGCTCGAATGGAGATATAGGTAAACTCGAATCTTTGCTGGGTGATTCACCATTTAAAAATTTAGAAAAATCTGCAATAATTCAGAATATACATGAAAAGCATGATATCTCAACTAAAAAAGAGAGCGCTGAAGAGGATTCATCAGATATTACTGGTGATATCGCCAGCTTGAATGAATTCGCAAATGATGATGTAACCCAGCATATGGAATGGCTACTTCACGCATGTTTTCCAAAATATAATCAGAAACAATCAAATTCAGAAAAAGAAGCAAAGCATAAACTTTCTCTCTACGTCATGAAAATGTCCTTTGCTGTCATATTTCAGCCTATCCGAAATGGAATGAACTTAGTTCACGCGGCAGCTCAGACTGGAGATGTAGATTTTATCAAACATGTTTCGGATCGTTTAAAGAGTTTTTCAAATGAAGATTTGGAAGCGCCATCAAGTTTAAATTCTCCATGTGACGATGCTGGATGGTCACCATTACACTACGCGTCTGCTTTTGGATGTATAGAAGTAATGGAAGTTCTTTTAGAAAATGGATCTGATGTCAAATGTGAAACAGAGCAAAACTTGACTGGATGGCGAAAGTAAGTTATTGAAAATAGATGTATTTGATGCAAAAATTTCTTCTCCACACTTTCTCATATTTTTAATTCTCTCTGAATTTCATCCTAGTAATTCTAATGGAGTTACCGTGCGAGAACTTGTTGAGTGCATAAAATCTGCCAATGCTCCATCATTATTGTATTGCAATGGTAAAGCTTTTTATGAGGCTGTAGATAATTATAGTAGGATGAAGGAAAGTTCGAAAGGAATTGATGCAAAAGCCTATGTTTTTAGCACTATTGTATCTCGCCTTCTTCACATAGAAGAGAATGGATATTCTCCTCCATTACAGGAAATGACCACTTCAGGCCATCAACCGAAAACAGATAAAGCTTCAAAGAGCTCTTCACAACTTAGCAATAGAGCTTCTGGCGAAGAATCAAAAAAGAAGAAAAGGAGCCGTAAGAAGAAAGGACAGCAACAGCTATCTAAGTCCCAACCAGAAACAAGTAAAAGCGCAGTGACTACTTTAGCATTGGAAAAAGATGAGAAAGAGAGCGATCCTCTTGTGGAAGCTCTTTTGTCAATGGGTTTTACACCGATACAAATATCTGCTGCAGCAAATGCCTGTGGCGGGACAGATAATGCAACCGCCGATGATTTAGTGGCTTGGATTTTTGAAAATGAAGCTGGAAACAGTGAAGAAAGCCAATACGAAGAAACGAACACACCTTCAAGTCAAATTTCCTCTAAACCTGTTTCCTCTGCAAATAAAGCTGTTGGTGGGTCCAAAATTTCTCTCTCCGGTTCCAATGCTCAACCCATGCAGAATCATGTCACCATGCTTAAGGCACAGCATCAACAACGTATGGCAGATAAAGCTGCAGCCCAAGTTATGAGAGACGAGGAAGACGCAGTGGAACGAGAACGCGTTGCCAAAGCTGCTGCGCAACGACTTGCAGCCAAACGTGAAGAGCAGAGGCGAATAAACCGAGAATGGAATAATCGCGAACAAAACCGTCAGAAAGAAGAAGCTCAAGCTAAAGCAAAGGAAGAAATGGAAAAACGAAGAGCAGTAGAATTGAGTAAAGTAAGGGAAGCTCAGAAACGAACACAATTATTACATCCCCACCCACTTGCAAATCCCCAAAATTCTCCTTCTCACCTTCGGATGGGCCACCATACAGCAGTTCCGCACCCTCCAATCATTTTGCAGAACACAGTTTCTGGGATAGCACACCATCCTCCTCACTTTCAAAATCAGCACGCAATGTCAATGCCCCTTCCTGCTGTTGAGCCCAAACATTATGACATGCTTCCACCAGATATTCATCAAATGAATACTAGTGCACCTGCTCATCCTGATGTCATGAGCTTTCGGCAAAATAGAGCATATAACCAGAGCTACGAAAACCAAATCTATGGCAGACCTTCTCAAACTTACTTACCCGATCAAAAGTCTACTGATTACAACGACACATCAAATGTTCACCGTGGAAATTCTTTACCGGTATTTGTTGATAATGTCGGGTATAAAGCTGAAAGTTACAAAAAAGCCCCAACACAAAAAGGAAAAAAATTAGAAGTAAACAATTTTGAATTTCCGGAACTTGGTAAAGAATTGGATGCAAAAGAAGTGAAAGGAAATTCACATCAATCTAATAGTGCTCCTCACTCTGTCGATCAAACTTTTTCTTCTGGTGGGGTCCCTTCTGTTCGAAAAAAAGGAAAAGGTCGAAACGCAAAAAATAAAAATCTATTCTCTCCTGCAAATACGAAAAAACTTTCTTCATCAATTCCACCTCCTGGGTTTCAGCCATCTCCGCCACCCTATCCTGAGGCTGCAAAAGATATTAACACAGTATCCAATGATGTTAATACAGCCAATGAGCCAAATCAGTTAGGCGAAATTAGAGCCACAGCAAAAGTTTTTATTCCAACTTTTTTTAAGCCTCCAACTTCTGAAAAAGATGGAAGTCACAAGTCAAATATAGCGACTGCTCCTTTAGAATTTCATGAGAATAAGAATTTAATGCAATCGCAATCAACTCCTCCACCGTTTGCGCAGCAGTCGTTTGCGCTGCCAATACATAGTAACGATGCTTTCTCAAGTACCTCTTGTGCCACTCGTCCAGATACTCTTGATCAATCTACAGACTTGCTAGCCCCCATGAATTCATTACTCTCATCTTCTAATCATAGCCGTACGCCTGGTGATCCTACGGGGTTGCTTCCACCCATGTCTTCCTCAGCAATGTCGACTCATCCAAATTCAGCCCCATCTTCCAACCCTCACTCTCCTATACAAAGTTCGGCTTCCTCTATTACGGGAGGTACAATTCCAATTGGTGATGAGCAGGCAATGGTTGGTAATGCGATGTTGTTTGAAAACCATCTTGCTATTCAAAAAGGTGGTTCTTCAATTTTGGGATCCCTAAACAGATCCGTTTCTCAATCCTCACCTTTGGAAAATATACCATTGTCAGGCAACAGCAATATTTGGGGTGATGCAGTGAGTTCAAGCACTGGACTGGGCGGGTTTTCAGCCTTTGGTATGAGTGCATCTCCACTTAGTGAAAATCAAAACGAAGCAAATCTAAATACAAAGAATGATTCAGACGGTGCTCCTGAAGGAGGATGGAGCTCAGGTGGTGTGCTAGGTGGAAACTCTACAGGTGGTTCGATTTGGTAATTTCGCTGGAATATTATTCTCGCATTCTTAGTGGATATGACTTCTTTATGATTCAAATTTGATAAGCAAAACTCTATTTTAACTCTTAATACTTTTGTCACATTTTCGAATTTTTATGGTTGAATGATGAGCAGTTACAATTAATATGCTTGCTCCATAAATACTCTCTGTAGCTATTCATTTCTGTACTCATTTTTCTTTTGCTTTTATGTTTGTTATCAGCAGACCACGAAGTTATTTTTTGATTGCATTGATGAAGAAAATATTGGAAGAAGAGGTACATAGCGACTAGTCATTAATTTGTGATGAGCTCAAGCTTTTGTTTGAAAATGATCAATGAGGATCAATCCACTGCACATAAAAATAATTGTCATATTGTTAGTTGATGTTTTTATCATTTTTTAATCTTGAAGGACAGAGTAATGTGGTTTTTGAAAGAAAAAAATGACTGCAATACCTGTTGCTATTTTGAGTTTGCAGTTTTCATCAGCCACGACTGGAAACGATGTTGTGATGCCTGAATAAAAAAAGAGGCCTTCTGTGAAAAGATATCATAGATCCAACTATGAAATTAATAAATTCTTTCGTTGCACTGTACGGTATGAACATCATGTTCAATTTACGTGAAGTAGGGCCTTCATATCAAAATGAAATCATCATCCAAATCACCGTTATTTCATTAAAGTGACGGCTTAAGTAAAAGGCATCATCATTCCTTGACCAATCAAGGCTTAACACATGCATCAAAGCGTATGGGAAAAAGTGAGAAGATACATTATAACAACAACAACAAATTATTTGTGTGATCATCTTGATTGAAAATCCTTATTGTTAAAAATCATGAAGTCCGAAAA
>Ga0209092_10000966_pt1 | contig 29150 bp, 19 predicted proteins | sample FraStrMetagenome_FD_187446 | JGI IMG/M metagenome (GOLD analysis project Ga0209092, IMG submission 187446) | Marine eukaryotic phytoplankton communities from Arctic Ocean - Fram Strait ARC3M Metagenome (SPAdes) (version 2) | ecosystem: Environmental > Aquatic > Marine > Oceanic | place: Fram...
GAAATTTCTAATAGTCTTTTGTATGATTTTTTGATCATATAGCTAATTTTTGTTCCATTAAATCGTAGTAGGTTAATGGTAACGTTGTTTGTATAAGTTTAGTGAAATTTTCGAAACCCATTTCACTCGGATCCTTATCTTGCAAATCTACAAGATAGACTTCTTTACCTTCTGCCATTAATCTTTCACAGAATTTTAAAGCTTGTTTAATTGCATCCCTATCTAATGCAATGTAAATTTTATCTACTACAGATGTAACTATCTTTTTCATTAAGCTACTCTGTATATTTTTCCCTAATAGTGGGATTGCGTTTCTTTTTATAGCAATGGCATCGAATAACCCTTCACATAAAATTACTGGTACATTCCAATTAATTAAATGTTCATTAGGTATTACGTCTCTACTTGCTGAGGGGTTTCTATATTTAATATATGGTTCTTTTTCAAATGAACGAGCAGTAAAGTAGTTTAAACCACCATTTGCATCATACGTTGGGATTATAATCATATTTTTGTATAAACCTGTTTTACAATAACCTATGTTGTACTTGAGAATATCGTATTTACTCACGTGTCTATTTTTTAGGTACGCAGTAGCGTGTCTAGCCATTATATCGCTATTATCAACGCCTTCTAGGCCAATATATTCATCTGGTAATACAACAGTAGATACAACTTGTGTCTCCTTAATTGATTTAGATGATTTAACTAAACTACCTAATTCTACAAACTTATCTGCAGCAGCCTTAACTTGTCTAAATAAGTTATATATTGTAGTACCCCTAGCATCACATGCCCAACAATGCCATTGATTTTTACCTTCACGGTTTTCCGTTAAATTAACCTCTAATTTGGGTTTGTGGTGGTTACATAAGGGACAATGATAAGCATAGTTGTTTCGGGCAGTTGCCTTCCCCGAACCTAATACAGAATTTACTAATGTAACTAATAACTGGTTTACCATAAATGGTAATATACGACTTTATTTTCGCTCAACCACAAGATCTTCAAATGCTATATCAGCTAAATCTTTAGTAAAGAATTTACCTAGAATATTATCATTAAAAAATTCATCTGGTTTTTCTAATACTTGATACAACATTTGATATTTAATTTCAAAATAGGTAAGTTGTTTTTTTGTTTGTACACATTTTAATATAGTGCGTTCAAATTCATCTTTTTTCCCTTCAACTAATAATTTTTTTATATCAGTTTGAGAACCATAATAGGTCATCCAATCTGATTCCTTAACTACTAATTTATATGAAGGTCTTCTACCAACCACCCCAGTTAGAGCTGCTAGTTCTTTTTTACCCAATTTTTTCTTTTGATTATGAAATAATACTTTCTTCCCAATATACGATTTACCCGTAGGTTTATGTGTTGTCATGTAAACGAAACCGAATGTGTTTTCTGGGAATTGAGTAATATCTCCTATTTCATGTTGCTTATAGGTCCAACTCATAATTTTATCTTTAAATGTATATAACTAATTTGTGGTTATAAATATTAATTTAATATTACTAACAACCTACATATATAACTTTTAACAGAATGTAATATTCCCTACTTCTCCTGCTGCTAATCCTCTACCACCTATAGTTAATAATACAGTGGCAGTACCACTTACAAAATGGGCAGGGTAAACACCAGTGGATGCAGTTGTGGTTAAGGAAGAATTAGTGTATACTATATCTCCTACTGAGGGAATTTGAATTGAGCCTTGGTGATAATATGGAATTGTACAATTTGAGCCACAACTTGACAATAAAGGATTAACATAAAATGTTTGTAAGTTACTAAAACCATAAAAGTCAGTTATTGCATCAGGGGCTGCAAACCCAGCAGTGTCACTAAAAGTACCCAAAGATTGGTTTGTAGCAGAGGCCCCTAGTTCTACTCTAATATCATTTATACTTAGTGGTCCGGTTGTCGGTAAAGCCATTATATTTTTCTTTTAAGTTCGTCTATTTGTTTCTGTTGATCTTTTATTGCTTCAATTAGTAATGGAATTATCTTTTCGTAATTAACTGCCTTATACCCACTGTCTCTAGTTGTAACAGCTTCTGGTAATATTGATTCTATTTCTTGGGCAATTACTCCTACATCATGTCCTTTGTTTCCATGTATATTTTTAACTCCTACAATATCTAATTCTTTCCAGTCAAAGTTTACACCATTAATTCTTTCTACTTTATCTATAGCATGCTCAATTGGTTTAATGTTACATTTTAGCCTCCTATCAGAAGTAGAAAATGCTACAACATCATTTGTTGCATCAATTCTACCTGCGGTTGCGTTAAGTGTAGCAGTACCACCAACTTGTAAGTGAGTATTAATTGTAGCATTATTCATATATGTAGTACACGATGTGGTAGTTGTTAAATTAACCCCAACTATAAAACTACTATGTGTATTAACTAAGTTATTATTACCACCTAAAATACCACTATATTTTGTGTTACAATTACTACAACCACCATTAATTACATTACACAATCCCCCACCTATAAAACCCCAACATCCATTACTTATAGAATGATTTTGACCCCCACCAATAACAGACCATCCATTTGATCCTATAGTATTATTAGTACCACCACCTATAAATTGACCTGTACCTAAACTAATGGAATGGGTTTCACCACCTACTATAGTGGAACTTTTAGCGATTGTAATACTATTATTACACCCACTTACTATAGCATTATAACCAGTGGTGGATAAGGAAGTATCAATACAGTTATTCCTCCCAGATCCTATAAAACTATATACATCTGAAGAGGTGTTTTCAAATCCTCCTCCAATATGACCATAAGATTTTTCAATAAGGTTTTGACGTCCACCACCTATACCAGAAGAATTAGCTCCGTTTCGGATTTTATTAAGATAACCACCCGCTATAACTGCCCTAGTAGTATTTTTTATGCAAGAATCTCCACCACCTAATATTGAAGAATCATAAGTTGTTGATAAATGATTATTAGTTCCTCCTCCTACAAAATTACCAAAACAGTTACCTTGTGAAGCATCAATTTGGTTTGATTTCCCACCTACAATAACGTTATATGAACCAGATACAAGAAGGTTATTTATCCCACCTACTATGACTGGGGCAATAGACCCATATGCCGCACTACTACTACCTCCCCCTACAAATCCAAGGGATGTATCTACTGTTTTATTGTTATACCCACCTACAACAGTATTGTAACCTTCTTTGGAATCCGCAGCACTTGAAGTAAAGTTATAGACACCATTACTAACTCCACCTCCTACAAATGAAGATGATGCTCCACCTTGAATGGTGTTAACACAACCTCCTACTATAGAAGAGTTAGGTGAGGTACTAATACCTCCTTTAAAGAAACCACCCCCTATAAATGAATATTGAGAGTCAGTAATGTTGCTACATTCTCCACCTACTATAACAGATGCATTACTGTTTGTTATTTTATTACAACAACCACCACCTATTTTAGAATTAACAATAGATCCCGTAATTGTATTACATCGACCACCAGATATAGTATTTGAATGGTTACTAGAATCTGTTTTTATCAAATTAGAATTACCACCACTTATAGTGTTGTTATAACCTGAACCAGCAGTATGTGATCCTGTTATAGAGTTTGATGATCCTCCGGCTATTACATGATTTGCAAAATTATTTCCTCTAATAGTACCGAATTGTCCACCACCTATAGTATTATGTTCTTCGGCATCAATTGTGTTATTTTTACCACCACCTATGGTGTTTAAGTAACTATTAACACCATCAATTGAACTTGAAATACAGTTGTTACATCCACCTAATATGGCATTACAACCCCTATTTGATAAGATACAGTTACCCATACCTCCACCTATAACTTCCATTCCTTCAATTGTACCACCTACAATATTAGTATTACAAACACAGTTTCCTGTTCCACCCCCAATAAAAGAACCACTAGAATTACCTAGTATTGAATTTGATCTACCACCCCCAATAGTATTATCCTTACCCGTTGATGTTATAGTATGGGATTCACCAAACAAATAATTTCTGTTACTTAAGTCAATACATTGAATTGTTGTATTTGCATTTTTTGTTTCTATATAATGATCAACAAATAATCTTCTAGTAGTTGCACTAACACTGGAACCATAAGCACGAATGTCTACATTACCATCTGAGTTATTTAAATCTCCTATTATTAGATTAGCACTATTACTTTTAATACCACTATTACCCTCAAACCTTAACTCACAAGTTGTAGGGTTAAATGTTAAATCAGTTTTTGCACAGGCCGAAACGGTTGATGTACCATTTGCGGTTAATATTCTATTAGTATCAGGGGTAATAATAGCATTGAACCCAGAACCTGATGAACCGCTAGAACCGCTTGAACCCGAAGAACCCCCTGAACCGTTTGAACCTGATGAACCTGATGAACCTGAAGAACCTGATGAACCACTAGAGCCACTAGAGCCTGATGAACCACCTGAACCATTAGAACCTGAACTACCTGATGAACCACTAGAGCCGGATGAACCACCTGAACCACTAGAACCACTAGAACCTGAACTACCTGAAGAACCTCCTGAACCGTTTGAACCTGATGAACCTGATGAACCACTTGAGCCACTTGAACCACTAGAGCCGTTTGAACCACTTGAACCTGATGAACCACTAGAACCTGAACTACCAGATGAACCTGATGAACCACCTGAACCACTTGAGCCACTAGAACCACTAGAGCCTGAACTACCTGATGATCCGCTAGAACCTGAAGAGCCTGAACTACCTGATGATCCGCTAGAACCTGAAGAGCCTGAAGAACCACCTGAACCACTTTCTCCTGATACTGAAAAACTTAAAAATACTGAATCTGTAGAATTAAAAGGTTGAGTATCTGATGTTCCTTCTTCTGATAGAGTAAAGGTATAATATGTTGAACCTACTGCAAAAACGATATTAGTAATTTTATATAAAGCAAAGGATGTTGAATCCGCAGTACGTGCTACTTGAACATATCCTTTTGTATCATTATCTACATTTGTTAGTGAATCATAAAATTCTGATAGATCATCTCCATTGATATCCTTTTCATCAATATAGGCAGCTGTTGCTAGATCAAGATTTATACTATTAAATCTTAAACTTCCATCCCCATCAGAACCGGCTGTAATAGGAGAATTATTATATTCATATTCGAATGTAATAGCACCGTTTGCTCCTCTTATACCACTTGAACCAGATGAACCACTTGAACCTGAAGAGCCACTTGAACCACTTGAACCGCTTGAACCTGAAGAACCTGAAGAACCGCCTGAACCACTGGAACCACTAGAGCCTGATGATCCTGAAGAACCACTAGAGCCTGATGATCCTGAAGAACCACTAGAGCCTGATGATCCTGAAGAACCATCTCCACCTGAAGCACCATCTAAATTAATATCCCAAGATGTATATGTACCACTTCCTACTGTCCTTGTAGGTGTTCCAAAACATAATACTCCTGTTGCAGAAACGTATGTAAGTACTTCACATTCTTGGAAGTTAGTAGCATCATAGGCTACAACAATGGATTGTGCTGTTGTATATGCTAATCCTGTATCTACATCTAAACAACCTTGGTTACCTAATATAAAAGAATCTGTTGATGTTGTAGCATATTTATCTCCATCTTCTCCTGATGAGCCACTTGAGCCTGAAGAGCCGCTTGAACCTGAAGAACCACCTGAGCCACTTGAACCACTAGAGCCTGAAGAGCCACTTGAACCACTTGAACCACTTGAACCTGATGAACCAGATGAACCATTTGAACCGTTAGAGCCACTAGAGCCTGAAGAGCCGGATGAACCACCTGAACCGCTTGAACCACTAGAACCGGATGAACCACCTGAACCACTTGATCCACTAGACCCCGAAGAACCACCTGAACCACTGGAACCGCTTGAACCGCTTGAACCACTTGAACCTGATGAACCAGAAGAACCACCTGAACCTGAAGAACCAGAAGAACCACCTGAACCGTTAGAACCTGAACTACCTGATGAACCTCCTGAACCGCTTGAACCACTAGAACCGCTTGAACCTCCTGAACCGCTTGAACCAGATGAACCACCTGAGCCGCTAGAACCTGAAGAGCCGGATGAGCCACTAGAACCTGAAGAGCCAGAAGAACCTCCTGAACCACTTGAACCTGATGAGCCTCCTGAACCACTTGAACCCGATGAACCACCTGAACCACTTGATCCGGATGAACCCGAAGAGCCTGATGAACCACTAGAACCTGAAGAGCCTGATGAACCACCTGAACCACTAGAACCTGAAGAACCAGAAGAACCAGAAGAGCCACTTGAACCCGAAGAGCCTGATGAGCCAGAAGAACCACCTGAACCTGAAGAGCCTGATGATCCACTAGAACCATCACCTCCTGAGGCACCTGCTAAATTTACACACCAAGTACCTGAACCACCTGATGTTCCTGTTGAAGTAATAACTGTTAATACAATTGCCCCTGTTGCTGAGGTGTATGAATCTACAGTACATTCTAAGAAGTTTGTAGCATTTAAGGATAATAATATTGTTTGTGCTGCAGTATACGCTAAACCTGTTCCTATAGTTAAGTTAAGAGTAGCACCTAGGGTTTGAGGTAAACTTATATTTTGGGTAGTACAATTAGCATATATATCACCCCCCTCACCATCTGCACCTGAACTACCTGAAGAGCCTGAAGAGCCACTTGAACCAGAAGAACCGGATGAACCAGAAGAGCCACTTGAACCACTTGAACCTGAAGAGCCTGATGAACCACCTGAACCACTGGAACCGCTTGAGCCTGAAGAGCCACCTGAACCTGAAGAGCCAGAAGAGCCACTTGAACCTGATGAACCTCCTGAACCGCTTGAACCACTAGAACCGGATGAACCACCTGAACCACTTGATCCTGATGAACCAGAAGAACCACCTGAACCTGAAGAGCCTGATGAACCTGAAGAGCCTGATGAACCTGATGAACCCCCTTCTCCTGAAGAGCCAGAAGAGCCACTTGAACCAGAAGAACCAGAAGAACCATCTGAACCTGAAGAGCCTGAACTACCTGATGAGCCACCTGAGCCTGAAGAGCCTGAAGAACCACCTGAACCAGAAGAGCCACTTGAACCAGAAGAACCTGCGGCACTTATAGTAGTTTTAAAAACTTGACCTGTAGTGTTATTATATGATAAATAATGTGTTTGTGTGGTTGATAGTAACTTACTAGGGTCAATATACATTGAACCTGTTAAAGTTGAAGAACCTGATATTGTTATATCATAGGCATCTTCTCCTGTAAAAGCATCAACAGATTGAGAGACATGCCATGATTGGATTATCTCACCTTGTTGTATTTCTGATTGGTATTTAAATTGTTCAGCCATGAATAAAAATGGGTTTATTATAAATATAACTTACCTATCAATATTCACCAAAATAGTTGTATCAGTTGTTTGGGAAGACTGAAGAGGTTGGGCTAGTTTACCTATTGCTAATAATTGGAAATCTTCATCATATAAACCTACTGTAGTAATATAGGGAGAAAAATAAGATCCTGTAATTGTATTTAAACGTACACCTGAAGATGCAGTATTTTCCCAATTTATGCTACCACTTGGGAAGACTGTTGGGATTTGACTACCTGTAATAGAACTTGGATTTAATGTATAATTAAATTCATTTTCATTTACTGTTGCTTTATATTGGGTTTCATATATAGTATATGAACTTGAAAAAGACATAGTGACATTATTATTTAATATCCAAGCATCTATAAATTCTTCAGTATCAACAAAAGGAGAAATAACTCCACCATATACACTAGTACCATAAATAGCATTACCATAAAAATCAGTTTCATCACCACCACTACCATTTATTGCTCCCGATAAGTGGGAATCAAAAATTGTTACTATACCATGTTCATATATTATATTACCCGCCATGTAATTGTAGGTAGCGTTACTAGCTGTTGTTTTATATAATAGTCTACCTTCTCCATCATCTTTAATAGAACCCGTAGGTCCTTCTAATAAGAAAGAATCAGGTTGAATATAATCACCCCATAATTTTGATGGTATAGAGATTACACCAATGGGGACTGAAGCGGTAGTTGGAGAGGGTGTTGGAAAACCTCTACTAGGCCATAAACTAGTAGAAGGATAATCATAATAATTAGTATTTTGTACTTGACCAAATAATCTATCTCCTTCAGGATTAGCTCCTAAAGCAACACTTGCGGTAATAGCAGGTTGAGAAAAACCACCACTACCTGATATATAATTTTTGTAGTATAACTGTTGTATTGAGTCATATACTAAAACTTGTGGTACGGTATATGCAGGAATTGCGCCTGTCATAACACTACCAGATAATAAATAATCACCATTTCGGCCTAAAAACCTATTTATTTCAACGTTAGATTGGGTTAAAGCTAACCCACCTTTGAAATAGAAAGATTTATTTACCTCAAACGGAGATATTATTAAGTCCTGTGCATTTAATTGTTTGTAAGCGCTCATTCATTTTAGAAATCTAATTTAACTCTAACAAGAGCTTCTTTTGTAAAATCTTTTTGTATAGGTCTTGATAATTTAGCTACAGCTAATAAATCATTACTATCGTTATATAAACCAACTGTTGTTGGGAAGGTTTGTGGATTATTGATAAAATATGGGAATATAACTTCACCAGTTGATCCTGATATAAATGATGGATTTTCTGTGTAATTAAATTCACTATTTCTTGCTCTAATAAAAACATAATCTGATGTTAATGTTTCTTGAGAATTTAATTCAAATATATTATCAACTCCTGAAAGGCCTACTGATCCAGATATAACATCATATAACTTAGTTGGATTATCCCCAAAGTTATCACTTCCAGAATTTGTTTGTAAATTTATACCACCACCAGTTGCAGTATTATTATTTAAAGCTGTTGAATTTAGTAAAATAGTAGAGATATCTGGTAATACTAAACCATAAGAACCACTACCTGCAGTAAACCCACTACCACCATCATAAGATCTACCATCTGATCCTGATATTAGTTGGTAAGCTCTCATTGTACCATAAAAAGTTGGTAAAGTTACTTCATTTGAATTATCAGTTAAATGGATTGCAGTATAGTTACTATTATTACTTTTTAAAGCTAAATTTAAAGAACCAGGTAATAAAGATTGTTTATATCTTGCTCTTTCAATACTAATAACATAAAAATCATTATCTGCACTACCCGTATATGTTGGACCCCAAGTAAATGCCGCATTTTCATCTTCTAATATTAATGTCCTATATTGACCATAAATGGTTGTAGTTGGAGATACAAAAGGTACTGCAGAGTCAAAATTAACACCTCCACCACCATTTTTATTGGCATAAGCAATTTGAAATTGAATTGCGGCTGATAAGGAGTTAGATGCTGTTTGGTATACGCTTAAATAATATGGACCTGATGTTCCTTCTTTTTGTGTTGAAGATGTAAAGTAAGTGTTCAAAGAAGGAGAGTTATTACTCCATACTGTTGAAGTTACCGAATCGGAACTTACTATAAAATCTTCAGGATCTAATCTTTTAAATGCCATATCTTATGTTGTTGTTAAGGATTGTTGAGTTATTGTTACTGGAATTGTTATTCTTGCACCACTATCTAATCCTGTTACTGTTAGTGTTGTTCTTAATTGAGTATTTGTTCCAAATAGAGTATTAACGGTTGTTGAGGTTAAGTTAAACTGTGTACCTATAATTGTTTTAGTTACATTTGTACCCAGTGTTTGAGTAGCAGTGGCATTTGCTGTTGATGCTGCTTCTGTTTGGATACCTTGTCCGGTAAATGTATTCATTAACCTAACATCACCAATTGTTGCACTATATCCTGATGTTTCGAACACTTGTTCGTTTCCTAGATAATTTAATGTTTGTGGTGTTACAGCTAATTGAGCTCCTTGTTTCAAAGTAATAGCGGCAAAACCTAAATCTAATACTGGTAACTTAGCTGTACCTCTAGGTAAAGTAGTTAATTTGTATTTCATTATTTGCAACTCACTTGGAAATGCTTCTAATAAAGGCATATTATCAATTGCCTCTCCATAATAAGCTGAACCTGAAGGGTGATTTGGATTGTATAATGTATAATCAATTTCATCATCTCCCAATGCAAATTGTGTAATTTGAAATGAAGCATCATTTCTAGCTAACAATTCTCTACCTTTGGTTGTTAAGATAGCATCAACTGTTATTACTGCGTTATTTAAATATCCCATGTTGTGTTTTTATATAAATATTGTTATATGTTATAAATATGTATTCTTTTTAAGATTCTATTACTCCTTTTGAAATTAAATCATTTACTATCATAGATGCACTTTCTGTTAAATATTCTGTTGGAAAATCCGGGAATAAAATACCAGGTGTTGATAATGCTTCTACCTCACTTATTGATGCTGTATATAGCCCTTCTCCATCTCCTGATGGAAAACTTCCTGCTGCAGTAGAACTAGTTAATGCAAATGATCCCGTTGATTTAATACCTTTAGAAATACTTCCACTCGATAATATACCATAAGGGAATGGCGTATCCAAGTAAAGTGATTGAGGAGTTGTAATTGTTCTTCTTACTAGGAAGAAATCTTTATTTATTGAAGGATCTACAGCTCTATCTAATTTAAGTTTTACCTTAGCACTAGTAATTGGGGTTCCTGATGATGATATACTTCCACTAACATTTTCAGATGGGGCAAATACATCTAAAATAGTATATGTAAAAGATTCATTATTACCAAACCTTATTTCATCTCCCTCTAAAAATTCTATAGGATTTTGAATTTTATCAAAATCCGTTGTTTTTGGTTCTACATTTCCAGGAAAGTATTCTGAAAATCCTGGTTCGTAAGGCAAATCACCCTGGTAAAACCCAGTACCATATGCTTCATTAAAGTTTGAAGATGACATTTCTATAATAGAGAGATCAGTAGATAGATCTGTTGCTGATCCTGAGAATGTCCAGAAGGGGGCTGCTGCTTTATTTGCTTCCTCTAATTTATAGTCTAAAGCACCCATTCCTTTTATCATCATAGGGGTATAAGCTCCTTCATAAGCTGTGGGGAAGAAATAACCTTGTTGAAATCCTCCTCGGGCATCTTTAAAGAAACCTTCCATTTTCCAACTTATTTGATCTCCTACTTTTATATCAACATTTCCGGAATTGGCTTTAAATATCCATTCTAAGGCTTGAACTCCTGATCCATTTCTAGGTGCTCTTTCTCTCATTAAACCTAGATCAAATAAAGTTTCAAACATTTCCCAATCAACGGTAGCATGGATTCCCCCTCCTGGTATTGGTACTCTTGTGTATGACCATCTATTAAAACCAGCTAGGTAAAAATTGGTATCTCTATGTCTAATTGTTTGTGTAGTAGGTAAGTTTGTATAAGTAAACCAACCATAATTATCTACATCTTTTAGTAAATAAACTTGTCCTGTTTCTGTGTATACTTTACAATCAATACCTTCAAGATTAAATGGAGATTGTGTATCTTCATTAGATCCTGTAAACATTTTAAATGTCAAATCTAATTCATCTCTAACTCCATTTGTTTCACTTACATAAGTTGTTACAATGGAATGTTGTACTGATACAATTTGTTGGTTATTTAAGGCATCTCCATTAGAACCACCCCAAGTACCTTGAGGGTAACTTGCAGATCCTGTTAAACTAGTTACTGAATAAGGTGATGTTGCCCCTGCGGGAGAAGTATTAGATTCTGCTGTGTCTAAATAATAACTTACTCTTTGTAGTTGTGCAGTAGTATCGATTGATGCCGTACCTGCTACTGAAAACTGTGCAAAATCTATATCATTTTCATCATCATTATCGTATCTTGAAATGTAACCTGATCCAGATAATGGAATTGATGGGCTATAGTTATTACCACTATTTTGTGAGTAACATATAGGTGTTACATATTCCATTATACGACTTATAGCAGAAGGAGTTGAGAGAGGAGTATATCTATTTTTTCCATCTTTAATTGCTAATCTACCAACTGTTGTATTTGGGAAAACTTGTCTAAAAGTATCGACACTAAGTTGATCATTTAATGAAGGAGGTAAGGCATTACCTTGTTCATCAATTAAATAGCTTATATTAACCTGAGTTAGTGAGTTAATGTTTGGATAAGGATCTGATATATCATTAAAATACCCAAAATAGGCATCTCTTAATTCTACTGTTGGGTTTTTACCATATGTTCCTGTATCACCTACATTCCACACATTTAATTGTGCACTAGTAGATTTTACACCATTATACCTTGGATTAATTGAACTTAAGGCAGTATAATTTGAATCGGGTACTGCAGCTTTTACTGCTATATTTTCTAATATTTGTTCTTGGTTTACGGGAATTATAGAACCTGATTGGTTATTATAATCAACATCCATTATAAAGTTACTTTGTCTTTGTAATATAAAGTTATTTAATAAAGGTTGACAATCCAAAGCTAAGTTAAATGGTAAAACACCAGCATAGTAAGTTGGGACTATAAAATCTACATCTTGTGCCTGTCTAAAATTATTATAAGCACGAGGATCGGTAGTAGGGGACCAAGCTGATGCTCCTGGGAATATGCTTGCTGAAAATTCTGTTATTACTAACCCTGAACCTAAATATCCTGCTTTATCTACTTCCATTGAAAGCCTGTAGATCTCATTAGCACTAAAGTTCCCATTATATGTTCCTAAAACGGTTGCTGAACCAACACTTGTTTCTGTTAGACTAGTAGTATCCCATGGTAAGGATAATACCTCTGTACCTGGGAATATAACTGTTGAGGATAATGAATCAGCTCTTCTAAGTATAACTGAACTATTATTAATATTATAAGTAGGGGCAGATCCTCCAGATCCTGTTGAAGTTATTTCTATTAGATCTTCTACTTCTCCAGAAGTAGAGCTAATAAATGCTACTTGTTGTTGAATTATCTGGCTACCTCCAATTTGTGCATTTTTAAAATCTTTAAACTCATATTCAATGTAGTACATATCACCAGGATTGGCATATGTAGACATTGTAGTTGCTGAAAGGTCAGTATCTTCACTGACTAATACTGGGAAGTTATCTGTAAATTGTATTGTTGATCCTGAATATATTGAACCTGAGTATCCACCATTAGGCCAAACGGAGGAAGTAATAATATAATCATAATCTCCACTACTATCTGATCCTGTTCTTTTTAAATAAGCATTAACAACACATTGAGCATAATAATCAGTTGTAGCTACTCCTTCAACCACATTTGTATCTCCATCTTGGAACCCATCAGTTGGGGAATTAAAATCCCCAGTTGCAAACGTAACGGGTCCGTTTACAGGATATGCTAAATTCACTCCACCTCCACCTCCAGTTTCATCGTAGTATATTCTTACTGCAAAGTCCTCTAAGGTAAATTCATATTCAAAATCTTCTGTTTCATTATTTTTTATTTGAAAGAAAAGTCTAGAACTGTAATTGTCAGCGGGCTGACCACCTGATGGTAATCCAGTTCCATTCAATAGATAACCATATAATCCACTAAATTGTATTAATTCACCATTCCATTCAGCCAACCCCGTAGGATCTGCAGCAACAGTATCAAGTACACTGATTACTCTTGGAGAAGAAAAACCAGGACCTCCTTCACCACTAGGGTACCATCTCTCTTCGCATAATTGAACATTAAATGATTTATTTACTTCACTACCATTATCAAACGATTGAACAGTACAAGATAAGGTAAAATCTATATTATTAAACTGTGCAAGGGCTGTACCTGCATCCCACAGTGATCTTGCAACACTATTTTGTCCACTCCATCTTATGAATATAGACCCATCATAAGTTTGCCCCATATTTGGAACACCTGTAACAATTAATGCTGTTTGATTTAAAAATGTAGGAGTAAATGTAGCTATATCAGAAAAATCAAGATCAAAAGAGGAGTTTGTAACATTATTTGGTACTGCACTACCTGTAAATGGTACAAAGGCAGATGCCCCACCTCCACCTAAAGTTGGTGGTGTTCCTGCTAATTTAAGTTTCGCAAAAGACCACTCCATTGAATTAGTAGTTGCTACTTTTATTTTAGGATGACCACCATAAATACCCATATTAGTTCCTGATCCTGAATTACCAGGAAGTTGGGTATTCCAGTTATTACCATTATATAAAACTTGACCTAACCCTGATACCTCTCTAGGGGCGGGTCTGAAAAAATTGGATGGATTGGTTATATTGATTACAGATGTTGTTGCTGTTTTTGGTGGAGAAGATGGTTGTCTATTTCCACTCTGTAGTGCACCATTTCTCCCCCCACTTGGACTTAATGAAATATAAACAACAAAATAATCTTGGACTCCTAGGGAAGTTTCGACCAGATTTGAAAATTTATAATACTTACCAACTGTAAGAGCATTGAAATTAGTGGTTAACAATTCATCACTAAAAAGCTCTTCGAGAAAGGTACTATAAAAGAAACTAGTAGAACTATAATATGCAATGGGGTCAGCACTAGTAAGATCAGGTGCTCCTGCTGCCAATAATGCACTAGCATATCCAGCACTTTCTGCTGCAACATAAAATCCTCTTGTAGAAGTTGCTCTTAAAGCAAAATTCTGGTCTACTAAAGTTGCTAAACCTGAATATTCTGTTCCTTTATGATATATTCCCGTATCAGTAATTATACCTTGTACATCTGTATTTAAAGATGCACTATATTTAAAGGATGCTTCTATATGCCAGGGAATATTAGGTGTATAAGGTATGGTATAAGCTCCTTTTAAAGGTTGATTTTGCTCAATTATCCTTTTTGTAGTAAAAGTTTGGGAACCTGGGTTGAAAAACCCTAGGGCATCATCTGTAGCAGAATCAAAATTATTATAATAAAAAACATTTTGTTCCTGTGTAGGAACTGTAGAATTTAAAAATACACCTTGTTGTACAGTATCAAGACTTTCAGAGTCTGTTAAAGAGGTTACCCAATCTGTTTTAGCTCTTAAACTCCAGTTCATTGAACCTCCACTATCTGAGCTTGTAATTGGGTAATAAATAGTGGTGCCAGCACCTTCTTGAATTGCTTGGTAAATATTATTTCCTTCTGTTTGGGATACTTGTAATATAATATGGTCAGCATATATTGTTCTACCAGTTATAATATATTCAGTTGCATTTGCCCCATAAGGTAAAATGGCATCAGGGAATAAAACTCTTAAATTATCAAAATCATCTAAATAATTAATTACTTCTACACCTGAAGCATCAACAGCATTTAATTTTATTGCTTGTACTTGTTGTATACCATTAAGAGGGACATTTGTTCTTGATGATGCTATCCAAGCATATCCCGGTGGTGGGACATTTGATTGATCATTAAAGTCTCCTTCTTGTACAACGGCTTCAAACCCAGTATTTGTTGTAGTAGCTAACCCAAAGAATAAAGGTTTATATACTACAGGTGTATCGTTGGCATTTAAATATGGATCACAACCAGGATTTAAAGACTGTGTTGCTACTATTATCATAGAACCACTAAATATACCATCATAAAATTCTGATTGGTTATCTTTAGGGAATTTTCTAGGGCCTAAATATGATCCACTAATAAATTGTGAGCTACTTTGATTAAAATTTGTTGTATTTAATATTGACCCATCATTCCCATCTTGCCAACTTTGTGTTACACCAAATCTATTGTATGGAATAGTTACTGGAGAAGTAAAGGTAATTTCATTACCTGTTAATTCAAAAGTAAGACTATTACCAATTCCCCCTCCTTGACCAAAATCAGTACCAAATATAGTAAATGTGTTACCTATACTAAAGTTATCAGCAGGGGAAGTATCTGTTTCAACATTAATTTCTGCTATATTTCCACCATTAATTTTTATCTGTACTATAATATTGGCATTAATTGGGTAAGCACCACCCGAATTAACATTAACAGTAATATTATTAAAATTACCATTAGTTAAGGGGGAGATGAGTGTATTAGAGGTTATAGCAGGTATTAAATCTGCACCTGTATAATTAATACCACCAACTTTACCTAATAATTGACCATATCTTTGTCCTGGTTGTTGAGGGTAGGTTTGTAAACCATTAAATCTTTCAAATGAACCACCAGTTCCACCACTAAATTTATATATAGAAGAGCCTTCTGTTGAATATTGAGGGAAATCTGTTGAACCTGAGCTGTAATCTTTTGGTAAGTTTACTACTAAACCTTCATAGTCATGTAATGATGATGTAACTTGAGCGGGTCTTTGTCTATTTCTTTCTAATATGTGTTGTTTTACAACTACGCCAGAAGATAAACTGGTTCGGGCAGGTGTAAAATCTTTAATCATTTTAAATAATGAATTATCAAAGAATTTGATTAACCTAACAAAATCAACTACATCATAGTTATCCATATATTTTTCAAAATATGCGTTTCTTAATCTATCTAGATCAGGATATGTATATAATGATGAAGAAACAAATCTTGGATCTCCAATAAATTCCCCCAGATTAAAATACCCTAATTGAGCATTTATGTCGTCATTAATTTGATTTGATGGAGAAAATGCTACCTCTAAATAATTAATGTTTGGGGTTATACTTTGACTTGTAAAAGAAGTTTGTTGCATCGATTCCATTGGTGAAATCGTTTGGGTATCATTACCAACACTTGAAATTTCAGGTACTGAAGCTGTTGGGTTTGGAAAACCATAAGGGGCTTCAGATAATATTACCTTTTCTGTTTGTATTTTATCTGTTATTCTATTTTTTATACCTGCTGGTACTTGATCTTGATATATAAATTCTTTATTTTCTACATATAGTGTTGATTTATTAGTTTTAGGAGTAGTAAAATAATCACTAGTACCATTACTGAATGATTGTGTAATTTGTACTGCTGATCCTGTTACTCTAGGGTGAATAGATGTTGGTGCTATATTAGTAGGTATACCAAGAAAGGTACTGTCTTTACTTAATTGACTACCTAAGGCAGCTCTAAAAAACTGTTGGTTTGGTGTTGAATTAATACCATTTCCTTCGTTGGAATATGGATTAACAGTATAATCATAAAAATTACTTTGGCTAATTTCATTTACATAGTATCTTAGTTCTTGGAATAATCCAGAAAAAGGAGTATATGTAGTACCGTCCGCAAATACAATGTCTTCATTTTTATTTAAATATCCTGTAGTAGCTTGATAGTAAAAAGAATCATCAAAACCTCCAACACTACTAGATTCATTAAACCCTATCTTACCATCTATTTTATTAGCGGCATATAAACTAGCAGTGGGGTTAGAACCATTAACATTCATTTGAACCGACCACCAATCTCCATTAAAGAAAGGTAAATATACACTAGCACTTAAATTAGGATCACCACCTCGAGCAGGTATCCATTTTAATGTACCATAAGTATCATATGGGGAGGGTATTGATCCTGAATAAGAACCACTTACTAAACCTAAACCTGTATATTCTAATACTAAATTACCACCTTCATCATTTGTTGAAAATATAGATTGGGAATATCTAATATTACTACTAGCTACATTATTTGTAGGTAAAGGAATTTCAGATGGTTTAAATCTTAATTGTATAGTTCGAGCTTTATTAGTACCATTTTGAACGGGGAATAAGGGGTTTGCTTCTAAAGAAGATGATACAAAATTTGTAGCATTAACTCCAGTATCAAATGCATAATTAAATACATTTTGTTTTAAATCGTAATCTTGGGACTCGTTTCTATCTTTACCCCCAAATTCACTAATTCGCAAAATAGTATCTGGGATTCCATAAGAGGTAATTAATGCCCTTAAACCCGCTATTGTACCTTTAGTTTTAAGTAAATACGGAATATTATGGTATATTCGTTTATATATGCTCTTATTAACATCGTCTAATGGGACTATATCATTCGACGCTGATATTTTAGTATCCACGTACTCATACCCAGTAGGTGTTGCAACTGCACCACCAATTGAACCCGTCATATATGGAAATGGAAATGCACTTCCTGAAGGTGTTAATCCTAAAAATGCTGTAAATAAATCATCAGTGTTAAAATTATTAGAATATAATTTAACTGCAAAGTCTTTAATAGCATCTGATACTAGATCTTTTGAAATACCATAATCTAATCTATTATCGGCATCAAATTTATTAGTTACATCTTTTGTATAAACCCAAACATTATCATAATATTGACCAACCATATCAACAAATAGTTCATAATTTCTATTTGCAGGGTCATCTCTTAAATATTCTGGTATAGAGTTATACAACCAGTCTCTATTATTATCATCATAATTAGAAGCGGTGGCAGCTGATGATGTTATCCAATTTTGTACTTCTGTACTACCTGTTGGATATAATACAAAAGGAGGTTGGGTATTAGATTTGGGATAAGAAGTTGATGAACCACTATTAAAATATAGAAAGTATTCATACCCATCAAAGTTCTTAATTATGGTATCTATAGTACCTGTTAATGAAGCAACACTTGAACTATATGCCGGGGTATAAGTAGTATCTGTTGCTATTTGATCTAAAAAAGTATTGATTTGATTACTAGCAGATTGTATTAAATCAACTTTATAGTAAAAATTCTCTAAACGTGTTTTAGCAGAACTAAAATTTACAAAATTAGAAAACTTTTCATAATCAATATTTATGTTAATTTCTTTTTCGTTTAATAAACTTTGTATTTGATTAATTGAACTTGTTAAATCAGAATTAACTAAAGTATTATATGAAAATTGTTCTCCAGGTGATGCTGTTTCTCCTATGACATTTAAATTATAATTTGGACCAGCAATGTATGTAAAATCATCTTCTACAAAAGGTTCAAATGGAAAATCAACCTTATATGCTTGTGGTGAAGAAAGTAATTCGACTACCCATAATTCAGATTTATTACTAAATTCTAAAGGTAAAGGCTCATAAAGTTTAATTAATATTGTAGGATCAATTCCTTCTTCAGTTTCTAATTTTATATTATTAGCAATAACTGTTTGGTTTTGACCAAAGTTAAGATAAAAATCAACAAAATAAGTTGATGTTTCTCTATACTGGATGAAATCATTAACAGATGAAATTATATCATTATTTTCAATAGTATTACTATCTAATCTAATTTCAGTTCTATCAGATGATATATTTGAAATAAAATATTTTTCATCAATTGAAGATGCTGCTCTTTTTCTATAAAAAGAATAAGATATATTATACTCTCCTATATCAAAACCTAAAGATTCTAAATTAGAACTTGGATTTAATAATACATCACCTTCTCTTACATTATAATCAAGTAATGGAACAGTTTGGCTTGGGTATATTAAATCTTTATTTTGATCATAAACATAATATTCAATATAATCCGTAGAAGCAGAAAACACAGTATCTAATTCAGATTGAACAATTAAGTTTTCATCAGAATTAGAATATGTTTGATACTCAAAAGTATCTGGGATTATTGGTGTTATTGTTGGTTCTAGTGTCATAGATTTTTACTCTTATTTTTTCTAAATACTTAATAATTACTTGATGTTCCTGTATTAGACCCACCAGTTGATGTTTGTGTATTTTCTGATAATGTTGTATTTGAATTTACTACTTGTGCATTTGCTTCTTGTACTTGCATAGTAGCCTTTCTCATCATAGCATTACTCTCTTCATCATCTGATTGGGCAACTTGTACTGTTATCAAATCCATTTGGGCTTTAAGTAAATTTTCTCTTAGTTGAGCTATTTCGGCTTGTAATGCTTGTACTTCAGCACTTATACTATCAAAATTAATATATTCACCACTAGTTTTAGCTAAATATTGATGTGAATTAGTTTCACCTAGTGCTTGTATATCATAAAAAAGAGAATTGTATAATCCAAAGAATTCTTCAACAGTTGGTTGAACTTGTAGATCTTCAGTAATAGTAGTGCTACCCAATTCATCAAAACTAGTATTTATGGTTTTAATATATTGAGCTTTATTAAATGTCTCTTTCCTAAGATCTAATCTTTCTTCTGCCATTATCCATTAACTATTTTAAAATAGTAATTATCATCCTTAATTAATGTACTTCCACTAATTGTGGTTTGTATTAAAATTTTATAATATCTTTCTGGTTGTAAACCAGTCATATACACATCAAAATAATTGCCTACAGAATCACAACTAATTTTAGTGTAATCACTATCAAATTGAACTACAAACTCATTAGTATCTAAATCTTTAATAGCCCACAAGGAATTATCGGGTAGATAATGGTTTATTGTGTCTATTGATTGAGTTTGAAATATTCTTACAGGATAGTCGGGTCTACAATTTAGTCTAAACCTATTAATACTTTCACTATAAAACACCCCGGGGTTATTATCTAAAGCTACAAAAATATCTGCTGTTGCTAAGGGAGGGAGTGAACCTGTTTCAAAACTAGAATCATCCCATTGGATTTCTAGTACTGGTGGGTAAATAGTATTTGTATCAACTGAATAGAATTGCATTATAGGTTGAATTGCATCTGCTGAATTAAATTCTATAGTATCTTCCCATTTTACTATAAAACCATTATTTTGTATGTCTGTAAATCCTCCAATATTATTAGAACTTGAGTACCAAACATTTACTATATCTGAAACATCAGCTTTTAAATCTTTATCTGATCTTAATTTAAAGGATTGGGTAACTTCAATGTTAGGGTTATTTGGGTCTGTTGAACCTGTAAACCAAGTTCCACCACCTGGTGTACCTGTTTGCCAAGATGCGGTAACAAAAGTTGAAAATGCAGGAGTATCTGTATCCCAATATTTTGCTCCTGAAGCAACGGATCCTGAAAAGTTCTGAGCTTTCCAACTAACTCCATTTGTAGTAAAAGGTGAATCCAAATACGTACCACTACCATTATTCCAAGAACCAGAAACAGGATATATTTCCATTTCAGTATCAAATATAACACCTTGAGCATTAGCTACATATGCTTTTAAAGTACTTGAAAAAGGAACACCATTTCCAACTGTATTTTGTATAATACCATTAATTTGATTTTGATCAAATTCTATTAGATATCTAAATACTTGTGGGACTGGGTTTATGTTAACGTTTAGATTACCTACTTCAATAATAGCATCTATCCCCGTATTCATAAAGGGATAAAAGGCATACATTGATGCGTCTTGTAAGGGAAATAATTTATATACTGCCATGTTTTATTTTTTAATATCCTCCGTAACCAAAGGTTCCTGTACCTAAAGATACTATTCTTCCTTTTATATCATCATTAGGAAATTTAACTTCAAATATGCTAGGGTCTAATGAAGGATAAATTACTCCTCCTTGTGTAGCTCCTGGAATACTATATGCATACTCTGAATAACCATTAGTAGTTCCTGCTTTGTTTATAATTTGTATGTTAGAAACTGTTTGAACACCTGGTATTGCATCTAATATTAATGTTATTTCTCTTAATACAATGGGTTGATTTATTTGCCATCTACGCGTTAGAAAATAACCTTGTACTTCTCCTATACACTTAGTTAATATTTCATTATTATTATAGTTAGGAAGAGTTATAATATCAAACTCACAACCAATATTAACTATAAAAGCATCTTTTATATTTACCGAGTCACCTATCATCCTATATTGATTAATATAAGTTTTTAGGTTGTTTTTTAAGGCATCTGAGGATTTAGTTAGATTACCATTAAGATCTTGGGTTAAAACATATAAATCTAAAATAGTGTCTGGATTTTTTACTGATGCCTTAGTTGTAAATGCTTTTGATATTACACCATACTTAGGAGGCATACTTAAAGCTCTAATTAGATAATCATCAGCTGTAACGTTTCTTTGTTGTGTATTAAAATTAGATAGTGAATTTTGTCTAATTTCTTCTATTGTATCTCCACCTCCCCCACCACTAGCGGCTGAAGGGTTATTTGTTGCTAATGAATTAAAAACAAAATTGGATGTTGGAGTATTATTATTTCCAATGTTTAAAAACTTAACAGCTGAAGAGTCTATGGTGTTTAAAGTATTAGCATCTATGTTAGAAGAAACACCTCCACCAGTTAAATATCTTACAGTTAAAGTAGTATTTGAAGGAGCGGTACCATAAGTATTTGTAAATACAAAGTTTGTTGGTGAATAAGCTGTAGTGAGTTTATTTTGTCCAAAAGGTAAACCTAGACCTACATTATCTGGGTTTGGTACAATTTCCTCATCATTTTGAAGTGGTTTCCCGGATCCAAATTGTATTTGTAAAGTATTTTCATTTAAAAATCTAGTAACAAATCTTCTATTTACTGATTTTGTTTTTAAAATATAAGGGGTGTCTGTATCTGTATAATTATTAGGGTCATTTACATTAGTATTTTTTATACTATCATAAATTAAATCTTGTGCTAAATAATCTACTTCATAATATTGATTACCATCGGAATCTATAATATCAATTATATTAGATATATTTGATACATTAAGTTCTAAAGTTGGATATTCAATATAATTACCTAAAGTAAAACTAGTAGAAACTATAGTACCTGAAACTGCTTTTCTGGTCTTTTTTAGTAAATAATAAGTTGGTTCTCCTAAGGATATTTGTGATATTGTTACTAATGTAGGATCTATTGAAGAAGATACTGAAAAATTAATTGCTTCTTGTATATTAAATCTATCACCACTTCTAGAAGAAACTAAGGTATCTTGAGGTACTTCTAAAGCATAATTAAAATCTGGGACTGTTTGAGAACCGACAACTTTAGATGGGATTTGTTGAAAAACATCTACATCAACAATAGCTAAACCTGTTACTTTAGGTTTATAACTAAACATGTAAGCCAGATCATATAAATTATCGAACTGTCTAGCATACTGTAAATATGTTTCTTGTATTTGGTTATCTAAATAGAAAGATAATACATCCGAAACATATGATGCTTGTTCTATAAACATCATTCCAGGTGAAGCAGGACTAAAATCCGTATAAGTATTAGGGAAATAAGTTTGAGAAAAATTAATAAGTTGGGCTCTAATATCATTAAAGTCCTTATTAATATATGTTATGTTTTGATTTTGTACTGCCATTAGTTAAAATTTAATTCTAAAGTATCATTTATCCCGGTATTTGGTATACTGTAGTTTATGTTTACTTGTATTGTATTTGAGTTTATGCTTTGTAAAACTTCTACAGAATCAAGAGAAATTTCTGGGAAATTTGTTTTGATTTTTTCTTGTAGATCTTCTTGTATAAACTCAAGATTACCATTTGATATTTGAGAAAATATATAAACCCTTAAACCAGCACCAAACTGAGGGTTTTGTATTATTTCACCAGGATTTGTTAGTAAATAATTAATTAAATTATTTTTTATAGCATCTTTAGTTTGATAATTAGGAGTAAAGGCAGTGGGACCACTAAACGGTAAATCAACACCGATACCGACACTAGGTCGTAAATCATTAGGGTATATTTGTCTTGCTCCAAATGCCATTTATTTAAACTTTACCTGTCATTAATCCCATTATTTGATCCATACTTACATTCCCATTTGGTAAACTGCCATTAGGTGATGTTGTATCCCCACCTCCCATTTGTAATGGAATATCTGCGGTTGTGGCTGATAATGTTCCGTTTGCTCCGGGCATCATTCCTCCTAATACACTTTGGATATTTTCTTTCATTGCCATTCTTTTATCTTCAGGCATTTTTTGTTGTGCTACAGGATTCATTGGACCTGGTGTTCCTATATTTGTATTAGGTACACCCATACTATTTTCGTAGACTACAGATTTAGGAGCACGTACAGCTTCAATAAGGATGTCTTTCATCTCCTCTTGTATAGCCTCCTTTACGGCCTCTTTTACAATCGTTTTTAATTGACTTAATTTCATGTTATATTGATTTATTATAAATATTAAACTAGAATGCTTTTAAATCGTTTTGTTGTATATAAAATACAAGTTCATCGATTAATATTTGGTCTGATGCACTAAATGAAGGTTCACCCTTTAATTGAACCACACCCCGAGTATTTTTAGCAATAGCATACCTTCTTTTTAAACTACCTACAGGATTCTTATCATCTGTTACTACGGCCATAATAAAACCATTAATATTTTTTACAATAGGATTACCATCTTCTTCTTGTTCTTGGGATAAATCTAGTAATTCTTGATTAATAACAGTTAATTCTACTTGTGTAACTCCATTTTCTTGAGCACATTCTTGCATTAATTTATCCAAACCCTTTAATAAAATTATTACAGTAGCTGCGGCCGCAATTAGAAATACTAATGCAACCAAAGTTGCTTTACTTAATTCATCAGAACTTTTTTCTAGTTCTTTTAATTGTAAGGTAAGAGTTCTTAATTTAGCTGTAGTAGAATAAGGTTGGGCAAATATTAAACCTCCAAAATCTTTTAAAGGTGGTGTACCTATAGCTTGAGGTAAGGGAATTGCATCCAAAGATATACTAACACCTTTTAATGTTGCAGATAATGTTTTAAAGGCAATAGCTAATGCTGTACTTGCTACTATTTTAGCAAATATTTGATTAAGTTGCCTTACTAATCTATTTCTTTTTCTAATAAGTTCTTCTAATTCCTCAGGAGTAGGGCATGTTTTTCTATTAGATTGTGATAATTTTGAAATACCAAAAGCTATTAATATTCCTACAGCCATAGGAATAGTTTTAGTTTTAATAATACCTACTAGTAAGTCGATTGCAATTTTTGAAGCTGAAATGACTAGCAATTCAGGATTCATGGCTATTGCTTTTACTAATTTTTGGGCTTCATCAACTGTATCATTATATTCTTTAGATATATTTTTGGCTGCTTTATCAAGATTAATTAAACTTGAAGCTTGGAGGTTGGATTTAATAGTTTGATCTCCATTAATTATAGGGACACTAGAAGGTACAAACCCCGATTTAGTATATAATAACCCTAATTTAAGGGGGGTTTTTTGGTTTTTAGGAATTATAGGAAGTTTTAATTTAATTTTAAAACTACCTTGTTTATCTGTTATTATATTTTGATTGGGTATAGGAGTATAAGCCTCAACATTAAAATTAAAATTGGGCATTGGTGTAACTAATTCTATTGGTACATTGGTGGGGTTTTCTAATGCGGTACTAACTTCAACTCCACCCATACTAACCCCAAGTTCTACTTTAACCCCTTGTAATACATTACCCGTTATTTTATCAAATATTCTACCCGTAATTTCAAATTCTTCTATAGTGGGTATTTCGCTTTTTAATTTAGCTTTTAAACGAATTATTTCTTTTTTAGCCTTATCAATTAAACTCTTTTTAGTGTTTTTAACAGATTCTTTTTTATCATTTATTCTTTCTTTAGCAGTTTTAGTTTTATCTATTTTATTAGATTCACTTACAGCTACAGTAACGGCTGTTGCTGATGCTGCAGTTGCTAAAGTGGTTAAATCAATATTAAATTTACTAGATAAAGAAGATATTCTATTTGTTATTTCCTTAATATTTATTTTATCCCCTAATAATTTTTTACCTTTATCTGATAATAATTCTTTTGTAGCTAAGGCAAGTAGTGCTTTTTCTGTCATTTTAGATAGATTTTACAATTTTAGAAGTATAGCTATCAAGATTATCTAACATTAAATTTATAGTAGTTGTAACCGAACCTGCTGCTCCCCCACTTATATATAATTTAGGTTCTCCTGTAAGTAATTGGCATAAGTTTCTTATTTTTTTTAGAAGATCTTGATAGTCTTCTATAAAATTATCGCCCAATATAATAGATTGATTAGCATTAGCATCCCCTAACCTTACATTTCCCCTACCTGATTGTAGAGTTATATCTCCTTCTTGGGAGTATAAACCCATAGATTGGACTGATGTTAAAGATATGGTTTTATTAGAATTTAATATAATACTATCGGCTTTAGTATTAAATACTAAACGATCAGAACTAATCATTACTTGACTACCATTATAGGCCGTAACCACTTCGGGAGGGGATTTTAATGCTGGAAAAGAAGTTATTTTTGTTTCTAAAGGTATTGTTTGATTAGAAGTTAAATATATGGAACTTAAATCCTTATTTATATTTTCAACTACTGGTATCCAACCTTCACCACTTGATTCAGGGGATTGACCATTTCTAATTATTGTAATAGGATCCCCATTTTCTCCATTTGATGACCAGTTATTACTATCTACTTTTACTGTACTACCAAATCTTATAGAGTTACCCCATCTACCCTCTAATATAATATCACCTGCATATGATAAAAGAGGATGTATATTACTCCTTTCGGCAAAAGTTCCACCTACTATTGGAGAATTAAAATCATAATCAACTTCTTCATTTGTAGATTTTGAAGTTTGCCCATCAGACATTTCCGAGTATGATTTATTTTGAGTTGGTTGAGTTTGTGATTTTTTTAATAAGTTAGGATAACCATTCATATGTTGATTATTCCAAAGAGAAATTGAATTTAAATAATAATATCTTTTAGTATTATTATTACTACCAATATTTGAATCAGGTAATGAAAAAAGTAATACTAATTCATTTACTAAGGGATAGTTTTTTAAATAAGGTAATAAGGGTAGTGCAATATTATTAGTACTAGAATCTAAATTAGCACCACCAACAGGTTCAAAATAAATAGTACCTACGGCATTCCAACCACCTAATTCAAAAAAATTAGGGTAATTACTATCAAGAATAATGTCTGTTACCCTAGCAGATATTATGCTTTGGGTAAGTATTTCTATTTGATTCTTTAAATTAGAATCAGGTGTACTACTAACATTTAGTTGCTGGTTTATACTAGCAAAACCATATTTATTTGCCATCTTTTTTCTCCTCGAAGTTTTCGTTAAGTTTATCTAACTCTTCCATTAGTTGATTCTTTTCTTCTTCCGTTATACCTAGGGCATCTTCGCTAGAACTATTATTAAGCGCACGCTGTACTATAGTAGCCATTTTAATTAATTGTTCATCGTTACGAACGCCAATATCCATATATTCTTTAATGAGTGGTACAATTAAAGTTGCATCACCAATATCATTAATTAAAGGTTTAAGTTCAGATATTAAACCTGATATTTGTTTTTCTTTCTTTTTTTGATTGTTGTATATTTCTTCTAAGATATTAGAGAATTTTTTCTTCCCAAATACAACACTGTCTAATGATCCCATAATATAATTTTGTTATAAATATGAATATAAATAGGATTTAAAATCTGGCGTAACCATTTTCTAAAAAGAAAATATATTGTTGTTTAAATATATCGTATAGCTTATCAGCGATCTTAGTTATTTTAGGGGTTTTTACATCAACCATTTCTCGGATGTATATATAAAGTGCTTTTTTATTAAATACCTCTAATGTTTCCCTTTTACGAAACAATTCTAAAATAGCATCGGCTATTTGGGCATCATTTTTTTTAGGGAATAATTCATAAATATTTTCTGATACATGATCTACAAATATATCCACATATTTATCTAAATCACTTTTGATTATTTCATCTCCTTGACTATAAGTGTGAGTAGAATTTTCACCTGTAAGGACATCAACATCTACTTTTTTAACTTTCTTATTATAGTTTTTTGTATTATATAATATTAACCAACGTTTAACTATAGTACCAAAATAAGAATAGGCCTTTGCCCCCCTACCTGGATCAAATAGGTGGATTTTTGATAATAAGAATGTAATTATCTCATGCTGTAAGTGCTCTAGATTTTCTACATCAGTATGGTAGAATTTAAAGGTGTGAATTATATTCTGTGTAAGCTTAAAAAACGCGAAATGTATTTCACGTTCATATATTTTGGATCTTTCTTTAGAGCATTTTGTATTATTATATAACACTATGGCATCCTCAGTATCTTGGGTAAAATAATTTTTACTCTTTTTTCTTCTTTTTCTTACTTCGGCCATTAGTCGTTGTCTTTTTTAAATTGGGATAAATCGTTTTGGATTATTTTAATCTCATTAAAAAACCACCCTATTTCGTCATCACTTTTAAATGCTCCTTTTTGGTCAATTTCTTTTAATTTTTGATTTGAAAAGGTAATATGTTCATCTATTTTATCAATAAATTTTTTATGGGACATCATTATGTCTTCTGCCTTTTCATTCTTGCGTAAAAGGTTAAAGGTCGTATATCCGAAGATAACGACCAAAATTCCTAATATAATTGTAAAAGTTAATATCATAAACTATCTAACATATTCTTTAATCCTGGACTTGATACACTATTTAATGCCTTAGTCTTTGATGATTTTATGTTTCCACTCAATGTATAATTTTTCTTTGGTGTAGCCACGCTATTCTTAGAGAACTTTGGTAACCATTCAATTTCAAATTCAATACGCGCCGCCATCATATCAGCTTGGTGCAAAATAAATGGAAGAGAGGTGCGAGGTTTTTGTTCTGGCATAAATGCTTTTAAATATTTCTCATTTGCTGAGTCATATAAACCATCATGTGTTTGAATAGCAACCATTTCATTAAAGGTATATTTAATATCATGCTGTTGTAACAAAAATAAACCACGATCTGGAACAGATGAGAAGGGTAATGCTTTATTAAACATATAATCTTCACCTAATTTATCACGTCTCCAATTATCTGTCTGAGGTACATATGCTTCTTCAGTATCAGAACCCATTTTACCTAGGTCATGGTTGATCGCCGAAAATACCAATTCTTCCTGGGTAAATGTCGTCATATTACAACCAAATCCCTCCCATACAGCGGACATGGACAATGCTGCTTTTACAACTCTATTAACGTGATCTACATACCCACCTGGGAATGCTGAATGGTATTCTTTCTTATGAGCTGCTGGCATTAATATAATACGGTCCTCATATTTACTATAAAAATCAAGTAAACGTTGTTTACGATCTCCAGTAATAAATGTTTCAATGTTAGTGTTGAATTCGATCCAATTTGATTGGAGTTGTTCTGCTGATAATTTCATAACTTTTATTTTAAATTTTTAATTAATTCGTCTGCTGTTTCTTTATCTTCTATAAATTTAGCCCATTTTCCATCGGGGCAAGAAGATATTAAGGATCGTGTTTTAC
>Ga0209092_10000967_pt1 | contig 29147 bp, 20 predicted proteins | sample FraStrMetagenome_FD_187446 | JGI IMG/M metagenome (GOLD analysis project Ga0209092, IMG submission 187446) | Marine eukaryotic phytoplankton communities from Arctic Ocean - Fram Strait ARC3M Metagenome (SPAdes) (version 2) | ecosystem: Environmental > Aquatic > Marine > Oceanic | place: Fram...
GGCACTAGAAAATAAGCTAAACATCCACTCAATTGAAAATGCATCAGAAATCATCATTAATGAATATAGGTCTTCTTCAAGCTCTTCGAATGATGCATTGTTGGTAGATCCATTGAGAATCAAATTGTCTTGCACATCTTTTCCTGTAGACTCCATTTTCTCGTTTTTTTGTGAAGGTGGTTCTTCTTCCAGGTTATAGTCTTGTGGGCACATTTCAAATGTACTATTTGAGTTATCGTTCGTAAATTGTGCGAACTTTTTTTGCACGTACTTTTCCACAAGGTTGATGAATGCCTCGTTTTGTTCAAGTTGATCGACGAGGTTATCAATATCGTTGCTTGATATCAAGTGGCTTAGATTTTCTTCATCTCTTTTTTCAAAAGAAAACCACATAATGTCTATGCTGGTATAGCTGAAGTGATAATAGTGGTTGGAATATGCTGCTGCCTTCGAAAACTGGATTCTTGAGTGGTTGACACTTGTTCAATCCAAGCTTATGTATGGGCAAAAAATATTTAAGTCGACATGTTACGGTTATGGACGTTAAATATTTGATTAAAATATCCTTAAAGGCCCATACCAATATATAAATAAATATAGGTAATTACCTAAAGGTGGTAGCAAGGATGAAAACAAAGTTGTATGAAAACTTATTTGGTATTGCATTTTTACAGCAAATTGCTGAGTATTTAATGTCGGAACCTAAAACAGATGTTTTCGTTCAAAAAGCCCCTTTCTCAATAATGTCGAACGTGCTGATACTGCTGTTGGTTATCTTATCCTTAACTAAATTCAAAGAAAACAGATGCAGATTAAAAAATAACATTTTTTTTCCTCTAGTCAGTGATGGTGGAATTAGACCATAAAAAAGTATTGCCAACCCCATTTTCCCACACATTTGTAGAAGTCATCATAATAATAAGAAATACGATATAGCTGCTAAAACTCAAAAAGAAATAAATGGTGTCAAACTTTTTGAGCGAAAAACTATAGAACCATGAGTCTTCCAAACAAGAAGAAGACGAAGGATTTGATGATATGCTGACTTTTGGCAGTACGCCGCCTTCAGAGTCAGATGGCTCATTTTCAGACACGTCCAATTTCTCCAGATCTAACTTTTTCTTGCGCTGATCACGAATACTAGTCATAGATGCAACAAAAACATTTTCTAACAAGGTAATGGCAATCCAAATGAAAGATAGGCCAACAAAATCCACAAGCCATAAGCGTTGATCAGTTACTGGTAACAATGAAGATGTGGCAATCTTTTGTGCAACACCTACGAGGAGCAGCGTAAGATTCAATGTAATTCGTTGAAAAGTATTCAACCCTAATATCATTGTAAAAATTGATAAGATGGAGAAAATCGAAACTGGAAATATAATATTTTGGACGTAAAACTTTATTGCTCTTGTGAAATAAAAATCAAAGAATACAAATTCAGAGCTCCAAACCTCCACATATTCAATCCCAGGCTGTGCACTAGCAAGCACGTATTCAGAATATGGCGACGAAAATTCACCAATTGCTAAAGCTCCATTAGGGTGGAGTCTATATTTAATTCCAAATTGATTTATTTAGCCAAACATAAATTGGCAGCCGAGATGATCGAATGGCATATTTCCCAGATTAGTCATGCTGCACACTGCCTTGAGCTTTCCATATCGTTGCCAATATACAGTTCCATCGTTAGAGATAGATGCCAACGAATCCCCCATTTCTCTAGTCCCCGAGATCTTGTTGAAGAGATCTAAATTAGGAACCCAAATTTCGCTTTTCGAGCCCATCGAAGCTCTGGCTGTTACCGGAAAAGCAGTGCATGTTGTATTTGGTTCATAAGTCCACGCTAAGCGGTAATCTTTCCAAGATAATGACAACCAAACAAAAATTTCAATTGTTCCAGCAGAAATATCAATATCTGTAACAGTCTGATAATCCAATCGAACTGTAACATCAACTGGTTCATGGCTTAGGGAATTGGAGGGTATACTAAGCTCATCGTATCCATTATTGAGATTTTTTTCACGTACTTGCTGTGCACAAAAGTAACGTGGACGGGAACGATCAATACAACATATTTCACGAAGCGCACCTACATCAGGGCAGGCAACTGCGTTCGTAAACTTACCGTCTAGTTTTTGACAAGAAATATTTGGCTCAAAACCAAAATCTCCTGATTCACGCCATATATATTCACCAACAATCTCGGCTCCCGAACAAAGACAGCTCCCGTGACAATACTCAGATTGTAGAATAAGAGACAAAAAAACTGTTAGCAGAGCAGATACTTTTATCATTTTCAATGATGAAATATTGTGATAATAATAATAATAATAATAATACATAAATGAAACAGCAAAGAAGACACTTTTATTTATGGGCATACGTATCGTACAAAAGATGACAAATATTAAAAACTGAAATATTTTCTTTACCAATAATTTCGTACTAAAATATACATATGTATTTTCATTAGGGACAATCCACATACCTATGTTTCCCAAAGACCAATCAATTGCAATAATGTTCTGCAATCTTAATTGCACGAGAACTTAAAATACAAAAGAGCGAGAGAGAGAGAGAGAGATTGGTCGATCAGACTCATCTATCATTTACATTCTCAAACAACTCCCTGATAGTTAATATAAATATGACACCAAAAACAAAAGGAAGTGCATTGCTCAGTACTATATTTGAATCCAGTAACACAGATGATAACAAAGAAGGAACAAATGACAAAGGAGCAGCATTATCAAATCTTTTTAATGTTTCTACAAGTTTACCCGACCGTCCAAATATAGTCGCCCCCGAGGCATTTCTTTCCAATTCGAAAACCTCCAAGACTAACAAGTCGGAGGGAAAAGAGTCCAAGATAGTCAAGGGTGGAAAAAAACGTATGCGAAAAAAGAAATTAGAAGAACACAGAGCTGCATCAACAATTTCTGCTGACGGTACCAACTCCGATTCCATAAGCGACAATAAGGATACTGAGACTAAGAGCACCAATCTTGATGTGAGAGAATCAAAAAAGGGAACCGATGAGAAAGTAGAATCCAAAAAGGAAAATGCTAAGGAACGTACTATATTTGTTGGAAATTTACCTCTAACGATAAGTCGAAAAGAATTAGCTTCGATATTCAAATCCTGTGGGAACGTAGAAAGTTCAAGACTTCGTTCTATTGCAGCCACAGGTGTCAAATTACCTCCTCAAAAGAAAGGTAATCAGGTAAGATATAAGTAATCAAAAGTCATTTGTTTTGTTTTGTTTTGTTCGTTATTTTGTATGCCTTAAGTGAAATCTCACTAATTCTTTTCGTATACATCAAACAACATTGACACAATCCTGTCGATCCCAGAAACTTATGCGAAAGGTGTGTGCTAATACCAACTTGGTCGATACCAGTGCTAAAAAAACAGCTCAGGGTTACGTTGTGTTTGCTGAGAAAGAATCCATCGCAAAAGCCCTTGAAATGAACAATACCATTGTTACATTGACAGATCTTAAAATTCGATTACGAATTGATACAGCTGAACCTACAATTGATAGTTCGCGAACAGTCTTTGTTGGTAATTTACCCTATGATGCCGAAGAGGAAGATCTGTATTTGCATTTTTCGAAACAAACCAAAGAAGAGGCTGAAAAAGATATAGAAAAAAGTATCGTCGAACGCGTTCGTGTTGTTCGTGATCCTACAACGTTGCAATGCAAAGGATTTGGATATGTCTTATTCCATCGTCGTGAATCCGTCGTAGAAGGACTTCAATTGCATGATAGTACATTTAGGAATCGTAAAATCCGTGTTCAAATTTGTGGTAAACGATACAAGGGAAAACGAGGTCAAGACAGTAATAACTCAGGCAATAAAAACTCCACCTTTGAAGGTATGCGATCCACCACAGCAGCTGCTAAACGGATTTTGGGAAAACGTAAAAAGGATGGAAATACCAATGGAAAGATTTTTGAAAAGGATAAAAAGAGAAGGACTTATAGTGAAAAGAATGCTGCTGGATATAATGCGAAAAAGAAAAAGACTGTAGATGGTATGAGTAAACGTGCAGCAACAGAATCCAAAATTGGGAAACGTGTCAAGAAACTTCAAAAACGCATGGCCAAAGGCATGGGAAAAACAAAGAGGTGAAAACAGATTTATAATTTTTTCTCAAGGCATTGAATTCTGTTATAATCGAGATAGTGTTTATCGCTTTGGATTATGCTATGCATATAAATACTGATTGAATACAAATGTTCTTTAAATCTTTCATGAATTCTGCATCAATAAGTCTTTTTTTTTTTTTCATGGGGACTTTGGTATGTTACTATTTTTGCAAACATTTCAATGCAAGGCTTAAACTTTTTAATTGGAAATTTTTGAGTTTCGAATTAGATGGAAATAGAAGGACTTGTTGTGAAAAAGATAAATCTGAATATGGCACAAAAAAGTAAAAGTGATGAGCATCCCTTCTGTGGAGGAATTCAAACATTACAAACGAATTAATAACTTTAAAGCCGCATGACCAAAACAACTTAGAATTTTTATATGCATCGAGACTTGATGGTGATTATATGGTTTAATTCTGTTTTAGGCGAGAAGTATCATGGACTCCTTCATTGTCTGTAGTCCAAGTTTTTTGCAATAATAATTCTCTTTCTTCTTCTTGTATGGGTGGCATGTGATGAAATTGATGTCTTCTTCGTGGGCGTTCTAATATCGTCTCTTCGCCCTTGTGAAAATTCATGCGGTTTTCCATTGTCACCACATGATTATTAGGATATATCGATGAAGTGGTTCTAGAAGACGTATTCTGGGACAAGTGCAATGGTCCAGTATATGGTAGCAACAAAGCAGAATTTGAATTTATTCTTTCATTCAGTAATTCTAAATTAGTTGTATTGTCATTTCCTTTCTGGAAGGACTCGAATCTTGAAGAATGACGATCACTATTTCGTGGTAATAAAAAGTGCTTACAAGCTTGCACAGAATACGAAAGTAGACTCTTAAGTCTATGTGGATAATTCCTTCTTACAATATATGATACATATCGATCCTCCTCCTTCGGAATCGTAAGTTGTAGCAAGCTTGGAGCAAGAATGGATGGAATGCACGTCCAAAATATCTGGAGATAAATGAAACTTGACACTAGGCGTAGAATTGGGAATGTGTATCCGTAAAAGTACACATTAAAATTGTAATGAAGTTGAATTACAAAGCACTCAAGAAACTTTGTGCAAAGAAGTATCGAAAGTGATTTATGTATTCTTTGAATACGTTTTGTGAATTGAGAGGTTGGAGTTGAGTTCGTTTTGTACATTATTGCGATTTTACGTCTCTTGCTGCTAGCACTGTTAGAAATAATGTACGAATGAATGTATACTGTTGCAATACCTAATTACACCATTCTCAACCTATTTATTTTTAGCTTTTTATGTTACATGAACTGATAAAGTATGGTAAGCAGTGCAGCTAGAAGGAAATTCGAAATAAGTCACTTTAATTTATTTATATTTTGCCTTTAAAAGAAAAATGGATCTTCTTCGTCATCCTGAATCTCATTAAGATAATTTGTAAGGTTTGTACTAACTTTGGTTTCTTTCACTTTCTGCACCTGTGAATCGTATCCGCTGCTTCCAATCTTTCCCATTAAACCCATTGATATAGACCGAGTCATACCAGCACTAATGGTCTCATTATAGTTTGCCTTCAGCAAAGATTCTGGTACCTTGTATTCCTTATGCGAGTTATAAGTGTCATGGGTATGGTGTAAATTGCGCAAATCAATAGATGAATAGTATACATGTTCCCTAGCAGCAACCTTTGTCAAAGACTCCAGTAATTCATGAACCTCTTCAACATCGTTAAGGTAGTTCGCAGCAGCGCTGGGTTTCTTTCCCACAGTACTTGTAAAGGTTTGCAAGGAACTTGAAACATAACCATCTATGAAGGATACGTCAACAGGAGTTATTGTGGCAGGCAAGGGTGATAGCGGGGGACCACTGTCTCTCAGTCGACGTGCCTCCTTAACTCTTTGTCCTATTTGTCGGAAAACGGAAAGCATAGGTTCATCACAATGATCATCCCCAATCGCCAACATGAAATCAATGCGATGGTTTGAATATTTCTCAAGCTTTTCGATAACTACACGAGATAGTACACCTTTATTCACTCCCTTCGGACGGACTTCTACATATCCAGTATATCCCCCACCGACATCAACTCCACCATGCAGAACATCTACATCATACGGTCTCAAAACGTTGCTGAGATGATCTTCCAGCTCTCTTGACTGTAAATATCCAAATTCTGGGTCGGCATCCCTATATTGCCAGAGAACTTTCATTTCTGTCTCTTCAATGTAACTTCCATGTGTACGAGATGTGTAAACTTCCATTATCGATATTGCGATCGAACGCCAACTATCATCTGGATCAGGAATGATGGTTTCCCAATGTCTCTTTTTTTTTGTGCCTGAACTGGGCCAAGAAATAAACATACCATGTTCTGCTGCAAGGCCAAGTTTTGGAATACTGTGCAATGTTTTGGTGAGGGAAAGCCGTTCTTTACCGCTGACAACAAAGACATGATTCTTGGGATCAGCGCATAAATCTTTCAATAGGAATATCAGTCTTTCTGTTGGACACGTGTAGTCTTTTGTCTTCGTCACTAATTGATATCTTGTAAATTGATCAATATTATCATCGTTCAATATAGTACCTCCATAATCCAGTAAAATGAGACGTGAACGTGAAGTTCGATATGCTTTTGCGACTGTTCGTGTGTCAAGAGAATCAAATTTATTATCCATTCCTAATAGTCTGAAACCTAGTCCAAGACCAGCTCCTGCGTAGCGACCAATGTCTTCATTCTTATGAACTCCTTTTAAATCCAACATCACCGCAAGTGCCCAACGCTGTGTTGTAACACGAGATACATATTCTGCGGCAGTTTTCACTCTACGCATACGTTCGTCCATATTCATATTCACAGCTTGGTAAAATGCATTTGCAATTTCGGATACCTGTATCGAGATGTTCAGTCAAACATTGAGCACGCTAAGTTTCAGAAATGTATGAATGCAACCCCAGAACACTTACCTTCCATGGATTTACATGTAGAGCACCTCGCATCACACGAGTTGCGCTAGAGAATTCTGATAAAATACATAAACCCCGTGGGCGACCATCGCGGTTTCCTTCAACCGTTGATGCATCCTTGTGTGCATTTGTAAATTCCTAAAGAAAGAAAACAAGGAAAGTCAGAAGATTGAAGAGGGATCTTCCGTAATTTGACAACCGTAGGGTGTCAGGAACCTACCAAAGGAATCAGATTTAACCCATCTCGAATTGAAGTTACCATGCATACATCAGCAGCCCGAAGAAGGGCCATACGCTGTGGTAATCTCATTTTGTCTTCTGAACATTCTTCGAATTGAATTGTTCCAGGCCAGACGCTGTTAATCTTGTCTACCAAGGATTTGATTTCTTTTCTTGTTTTAACGTAGTCATCTCCACGTTCAAAAGCCGATATACCCACCTGAATTAGGACTATTTTGCCCACCCATTCGGGACAACGGAGTAGGAATCGTTCTATTCCAAGCAATTTTAGTGGGATTCCCTTCAAGCTTTCTAGACGGTCTATGGCACAGAAAATTATTTTGCCCTTAAATTGCTTCTGGATACTAAGTGCCTGTCAAAATAAAAAACACAAAATTGGTGAATGGAACCATAGTTATTACCGTTTGAAGAGATTAGCACAACAATATAAGCGTACCTGGTCCTTGATGGCTTGTTGACCGAGGATATGATCCAACACTGGTGGTGAGACTCCTGCATGTATACTTGTAATTGTAACATGACGACCGTTGCATTCAATGGCAAGATTGTGTCCCCCATGACTATCTGGAACCATTCCATAATTGAGCCCCAAAAGTCTCCTACAAGATGTAAGGAAATGCCTAGCATATTCAAAGAGATGAAAACCCACTTGATCGGCATTCAACATTCCACGGAGTAAATCATCACGACACCAAAGAGTACGGAAAATTTCAGAACTTGGAAAGGGTGTATGTAAGAAAATTCCAATTTTCGCCATGGGTATACGTCTCGTTAGCAGGGATGGTAAAATTAGCAAATGAAATCCATGAATCCAAATAAGGTCCCCTTCATTGAAGAACTGCACAATGGTGTCCACAAATTGACGATTCACGGCTGTATAGGCTGACCATAATTCCGTTTCTCTTCCTCCATCACCATGGATGGGAAATGTGACATCATCGGAGGTGTACTCGCTAAACATATCATACTCATCGTCATTGAGACTAGATGCTCTAGAGTGTTTGGAGGAGTCTAAAGGACCACCGCCGTCACTCCCACTTCCTTCTGGTACTGAGGAATATACTGTGGTGACATTGTGAAGGATGGGCCATAGAACTCCTTTACAAAATCCATTATACCTACAAAGGTGCCTCATAAAATAAGAATCATATCCAAAGCAAACGATTCGAAAAGAAACTGATCGGAATCACTTACATTTCACCAAAAAGAGACGGTTCCACCCATACGGGGACACAATGAAAGGGTCTCAAACAACGTTCTACTTTTTCCCGTTCATTTTTAGGAACTCCTCCTTCCGGTGATCCATCTGATCCTTTATTGCCATGCCATCCTCTCCACTTCACAACCCCCACCCTCGTCACTCGTAAATGAGTCTGCATCGATAACAGTGCTTCACGATCCCATTCCGCCGACCATTCACCATTATCACTCCGCCATACATGCACAGGTAGAAAGGCAGAGGCTACAATGACACCATCCGAACTCTCTAAATTCACAGTATTTTTCGTGGAATAATTATTGGCATCATTCGTTTGAGAAGAATGAAGTGGGGCGGGCATATTTTTAAAGCCCACTTTTTTCTTGGAGCTGGATTTTTTCAATCCTCCCGAACTATCGGATTTTTTGCCAAAACTCCCAAATCCTGATCCTAATAGACCAGAACTGGTGGAATGCAGGGAGGCTAAGGAAGATGAAAATTTTTTCTTGACCCGGATTTTTTCAATGTCGGTGGGTATATGTGTCTCCCCTAAAACGTTGGAGATTATATATTGTTCTCCATTATGTAACAGACCCAATCGAAGTTCATGGTAGTCCATAGTAGGAGTAGTGGAAGAGGATGCTGGATTGGGGGTTGTAGTTGTGCTAGTGGGTGATTGGTTACTACCGTGAAAGATTTCTTTTTCATCTGGGCTGTCAGTTGTATTCTCGAATCGGTGGAATACTCCTCCACGATAAACCGCAAATCTGTATTTATATGATTTACTGTGCTCTTGAGAGTTCGGAGAATATACTGCTAAGGAAATGGGAGCATTAAAGGAGTACCAGGGATATGTTTTGGCTGTTGTAAACAATGGAAAGCCCTATCATATACACAATGAAGTATCGCCATGTATAGAAGATAAATTGTGATATCATGAAAATAGCAAATGAAAGTGGTGAGATGTGAATACAAGTCATTCCATCACAAATACAGAGTTGTTGTGAAGTTCCAAGCGGTGACAAACTTGAGCTTGCCATTCTTCCGAGTCAAGGAATTCCCCCTTCAAAACCAAGCTTAAGTAGTCCGATCTAATCGTCACACTCAAGAATTATTTTCTAAGTAAAATATATGTGTGACGTCGAATCATAGACATCCTCCCCCAAACACCCTAAGTAATTGACATTGACATCCTTCCAACGAACGAGACTTACCCGGATTCCTGATGGATTCTCGAGAGGAACCAAATAAACATCTTCACCATGTCCAAGGCTTTCACATCTAACTCGAAAGGTAACGAATGCAGCCCCAGCTTCATCTTGTGGGTTACTGCTTGCCGAAACGACACCCTCCATGTCGGACATGCTCTATTTTTTGAATGTATTTTTTGAGATATTTGGTTTTTTTCAATTGCCAAATCAACCCCTCTTGAATTTTTTTCGCGAAAAGTCTAGATGATGGGGGGGGAGGTTGGGTGATATTATTTTCAAGAGTCAAGTTTCGCATAACATCACCTTTGAGAGATACAGACCTCGTAGAGACTTCAACTCTTACACTTAACTTATCTCAATTAAGAAAAATCAAGCAAGTGCGTAATTTTTATATTCTCTCTATTGTCTATATGGATCCACTTACATACGAAAGGAATCTAGGAATGTTGTCCGTAAACTAAGGTGAATCATGTGATGTGGAGTGAAGGATCAGCATCTATTTAGAAATTTCCACGGAATAATTATGACAGTGTGGAACGACGTATGAAGTGCCACGTCTTGTAGATTATCGTAGAATCACTTAAAATCTTGTTGTCTACGGTTGTGGAAAAGGCGTCCAAGTTGTTACCACAGTCTATCTACGCCAAGGTTTCATTTTTGTTCGCCTTTTGCCTTCCAATTTCCTAATCGATCAATCAATTGGCAAGATGAACATAAATAATTCTCCCTCTATTTTCAACTCTTGTTTCGTTCCTGCCCGTTCCTGCTGCATTCTATGGAAAAATCACTCCAGAGAATAAGTCTCTCTCTATAATGTCTCATTCACCCTCCAACAATGATAAAAGAGTACTGGAACAACGACTAGCAGATCTAATTGGATTTGAGGAATTATCCGATTTATTCGAACATGCACTCTCCTTCAATTCTCCTCAGGATTTACTAGAATATATGGGAAGCCTGTTAGGTCAATCGGGGGAAAATGTTCGATTATTTTGTTCCGATCTGCAACGATTCAAGAAAGGAGAACCAATTTCGAAACCAAACCTCCAAAAAGAAAATCCGGAACCAAGACGAGCTCCACTGGATTATAGTGGAATCCTTTCTTCGGGGAAGAAAGATAAAAAGACACGGAATGTACGGAATAAGACAAGTGTCAATGCGTATGCAAATACTGGAAATGAAAAATCGGGGAAATCGGGAAAACTATCGAAACGAGAACAGTTGCAACGTAAAAATGCGGCGAAAAAAAAAACAACTGTTTTGAATTCGAAGAATATGACAAAAGTTACAAATCAAATGTCAAGTATGAATATCCATAATCCATCCAATTCTTCTACTGTCTCTACAACTACTACATCTACTGCGAAAACTCAAATTACTATCAACACTCCACACTCCAAACCCTCCCAAATCAAGGAAGAATCGATCCCACCAATAACACCAATAGCACGAGGAACTGCAAACGTAAATTGTGGATGTTTTGGAACCATATATGAACCCCTCATAAATTGTTTAAACTGTGGACGCATCATTTGTAAAAAAGAAGGATATGGATTCTGTCCTTCCTGTGGCTATGAAGTGGCACCTCCCAATTCCCAGCAACGATCGGTCTCCTCCAAAAGTCAACGACATAAGGATCGTTTGTTAAAATTTGATCGGGAATTTACTGAACGGACCAAGATCTATGATGATCAAGCGGATTATTTTACGAATAGTTCTAGTGTTTGGTTGACCCAAGATCAGCAGGAAGAAGCAAAAGAGATGGAAAAGGAACGGCGAACAAAATTACATGAACGAAAAAAGCAAGTATTAACGATTGATTTTGGAGAATCATCCCAATCCTAATCCTATACTATACTATACTATACTACAACATAATATAATATGGAATAACATCTAAAATATTCCGAAAGTGTCTCTCTCGTTCCATCTCAAAATCAAATAAATAGAAATCAAAAGAATTTTAATACCATTAAAAACCATGAAGGACAATCGCCTCCGAATGACAAATTTCTTGATCCACTAAAAAACTCTTGACATTGGTCCTTTGATCACCACTCAATTGAATTACTTCCCCCGCATCTTCATCTTTTTGAACAGCACCATTGCATGAAAAATTCTTTTTAAAGGCTTTACAAATCCGTTTCACATCCAAATCATCGGCGAGTCCAGCGACGGTCGTGATACATTTCCGCCCATTACGTTGTTGCACGCGGACATGTACCTTATCGGCTGTGGCATTGGCTCCATCGGCGGCGTCTTCAAAGGCGTCTATAGATTGCAATGGATTGTCGTTGATTGGATAGAAATGGATATGAGTGAAAGGAAAATAGAATGGGAAAAAGTATAGGCACGAAGGATGAGAATGAGTTTCGATGGATGGTTTGTCAAAATGGGTTTGGTTTGTGTAGAAATGTATATCTGTCCTACGTGAATTCAAGAACCCACCAAGAAACAACCTGTGCAAGATGGAAGAAGGGAATAGCTTAGCCTAGCTCAGCTCGGCTCATTTCGAATCGATTTCATCGACAATGGCATCCTTCTGTCTCACTTCTTTTAAGGATAGAATAAATAGTCAAGGACTTACCAAATGTATTAAATTGAACCATTACTTTGGAAGTTGTTTTTTTTTTTTTGGAAAGAAGTTGGATGGTTTGTTTGTTTTCGCAGGTTCCAGTGTTTATTTCGAATATTTTAATTTTTTTTTTATTCGGCATCCACAAGCAGCAGTCCCAAAAGGCTTCCTCCTATGACGTACAGTTTCGTTTGTATGTACTGGGTTTTCACGTACGAAGTAAAAAGAATCGTGCCAAAAAAGTAGAATATATTATTATTATTATTATTATTATTATTATTATTACAAAAGCAAGTTTTTAAATATATTTGCTTGATTGATCGCTTGATTGATTGATTGATTGGTTGATTGGTTGATTTCTCCATGAATCCATTCGGCACATACAACCAAACAGACTAAACCATGGTATCACGAGGAGCTTCCTTCACTGTGATTGGAAACCAGTCTTCCCTACCAGATTTTCATCCTGGAAATAGATCGGAACATAAACAGGATCGAGAGGACGCACATCCACTTCCTCCTCATCAACAATTCTCCACTTCCGATGATGCGACTGATAATCCATCGTCTTTCTTTCTACCACCGATGGCTACTTGGTATGATAGAGCTCATCAACATTTTGTGGCCTTCTTGGGAGTCAATCCAGAGGAAACTTCTTCCAAAGCTGTTCAAATGATGGATCATAATGGTAATTTTATAGGAAATGAATTTGGAGAGGTAAGATTCTACTGCTCCGGTAATTTCTCTAACCTGAAAAATGATTCATCTTTGATTCTCTGTCTATGATCCAATTCTCCAGTATGTGTATTATCAGATATTGCAATTTCCATCGGTAACCTCCCAATCAACCTCCAAGAGTCTGGATGGAAGCAAAGTCTATCCCCTCTTTTTACCCTATACTTTATCCCGTCAAATAGATGCTACATCATCTTCCGATCGTGCTACTATACTGAAATCATCCCCTCAAATACCACTCTTGGCAAAAGTCAGTCCCCATAAAAATTTATTAGCGTTGCAAATCAATTTGGAACTAGTCATTGTCCTACAATTATCCAACCATAAGGATCATCCTACTAAAAAGAATCGTGGAAATCAATCATCATCTTCCCAAAAGGCTCAATTTTGGACACTCAATATTCCTCACGATTGTCCTCCCTTGTTTCCGGAAAGCTTTCCAGAACATTGGGATATAGAGACTCGTGTGACGACTATTTTGCCAGGTGGACTTATATGGTAAGATACGTTGATCAATGTTTGCTATATTTCAATGTTTGGGTGAAACGTTCGTTTCATAATGATGTTGTTTTTGTTTTTGTTTATGATATTATCTGTAAAGGAATAATGGTGATGCAACATCACAGGTACGATCTTTTTACTACTTAAAAATATGCCAAACAGTCATTGATATTCTTTATATTCACTTCTTTTCATTTGTATTCACCGTTTGGATCTTTCTGGTAGGATTTAATCATTGTCACTACCAATGCTGTTCTATTTTATAAAACCTCGACTCGTCGCGATCAAATACAAATCTACAAATCCAATCTGGTCAAACATCCAGGAGATGCTATGTGGTATGAACCATCGACTCGTACTCTATTAGTTGGATCCTATATTCCACACAAATCCAACCATTTTGAAACACCTACTACCCCCTCTAAGGAGAAGGATCCTTCAAATGTCCACCCTCCCAAGAATGATAATGATGATTCCAATCCCAAATCCATGAATTCTACCAAGGAAGAACGTGTATTTGTCATTCAAACCTATTTTTTACCCTTTCCAAAACCAAATTCCTCCAAACCAAAAAATTTATTCGATAGCCTTTTTTCTGCTTCCTATACTTTTGCGAATTTAGAGACACAACTGCCTGGACGATTACCTTTGTTTGTACTGGGTTCGAAACGGTTAGAATATACGGAGGATGGAAAGAACGTTGGAAAGAGGCGATCTATTACTTGTAATGACATTAGTATAGTCAATCTGAATAATGAAGCGTATTGTATCGAACTTGGATGTTGGGGAACGAATGAGGGTATTACTATTATTCACTTGGACAAACATAATCGAAGAGCCCAGGTACGTTAACTTGATTTTGATGGAAGGACCTTTGAGAATGGAATAAGTCTGTAATCTCATATTTTTATTCTTTTATTTATGTATGTTTAGGTTGTTCGTTCTGTGAAGCATGAGGGAGAAGGATTTTATGGTATATCTGTCATTGATCATCTATTAGCGTTCCATTATAAAGAGAGTAATTGCACTCTTCTATTTGATATAAGAAAAATAGGAGAAGGACGCACGGTTTGTAAATCGTATAAAAGCAAAAATCCAAATCCGTTACTCCTAGAGAAATGGTAAGTATAAGATTCGAATCCTTTGCAACTTTTAGTGTCCACACTGTCGGAATATTTACACATCCTTTTTATTTCAAAGTTGCTCTTTGCTTCCACCCAATCTCATACTGGATCCTAGGGAAAGAGGATCTGTATGTTTCCTCGAATTAGACTTGAACGCAATATTGTGGGAAATCCCACTTTCTGCATGTGTCGTCCCTTTTCTTCTGAATCGTATAGATACGCGAGCACGTTCCATTGCATTGAGTCGTTTAAATACCATAATCAAAAATCAAGATGGTGTTGCCCTGAATAAGTCCTTATGGGTGGAATGCATTACAGAGGCATATTCAATGCAAGATCTCGCAACGGTATGGGATATTGAATCATGCAATCCAATTTTAGTACGGTGTACAATGCTTCCATCCAACAGTGGTTCTATTTCTATATCAGAATTTATCCGAAAATATGAACAGGATCTACCCTCCACATGCCCAACCCCTCCATCCAATTTTGATTCCATATTAACGCAAACTGAGGTTTTAGAACAAATCCTATTACCAAATGCAGAAGAATCCATTACAAATAACAATCTAGGAATGTTTCAATTTGTTTGCATGATTTCATGCCATTTAATGGAAAGTCTAACTGCAGAGTATATCGAGGTATGTCCTGCACTAGAAGCCCTTGTCATATCAATGCTATGGAGATTAGGCGAGGCTGAAAAAGTGCTTGGTATTTTGAGATCTAGACGACATCGTTTGGGATTGAAAAAAGAAAATGTTCCGGATGCAGATAATACATCAAATATAAAAGATAAACTACGTAATATTGAAAAAGAGAAGGATTCTAAATTTGCGGAAATGGTTGTCATTATCAGCAATGACTTGGAATTAGGTATTGGGGTAGGGAAAAAAAATGGTAGGAAGAACACTTTTTGTGAGTACTACCTTTCTTGTATTCTTTACAAAAACACCTGGAATATCGCGTTAATCCTCATTGCAATTGTTATATAAAAAGACTCGTCAGTGAATCAATCGTATACGAAAGCCTTGAAGGCAATATCATTTGACATGATGAGCTCTACCTTATCCTATCAAGTTGTTGCACGACATCTTTTATATGCAGGGAGAATTCAAGATGCAATGTGTACATGTTTGAAAGAAATTGAACCAAGAAACGCAGGATCTGCTTCTCCAAAAAATGTACAAAATGTCATTGTTGCAAGAGAACCTACTTCAAAGGAATTTTTTCAAGCTTCTATAGAATATTGTGAAAAAATTGAAGGTAAATATTTTTCTTCCTCATGGTCAAAAATTGTATTTGATGGAAATATTTATATTCCATTTATTCACTCCATTCTCAAATCACACTTTAGATATTGCAGAACGGATACAACATTTCAATTTACTCTTCGCATTTTTAAAGGAATGGGATCATGGCAGTGTAGGTTTGCCAAAGAAAAAATTTGAGGACAAAGAAAGCAAACTAGCACTCGAACTTGACTTTCCTAACTATTTGTTTGGTGAGCAAAGCAAAGAATATAGACACAAACTTTGCAGTATGTTCGGATATAAAGTCCCATCTACACATGCTCATTGAACAGGTTTTTTTTCTGTCTTAATGAAATTACAAGATAAATCATTTGTATCCAAATATATCTGTATTTACGTTTAGTTTTCAATAAAGAGTAGATTTCTGCCGCATTTGATTCAATCTGAAAAGGTGCGTAACAGCAGAACCTTCAAAATCATAAACATGAAATTACAATGTTTTCTTCACTGTCGTGTCTCCACTCATGGCATTCACATAGGGCATTACAATAGGCTTGAGTACGTTTGTGTATACAACTCCAGCACCCAAGAAACTAGGGTGATATAGCCAGATAAAGAAAGCCACTTTCAATACAAAATACATCGGAATCCAGCCAATAATAAAGCTTGCAACATTCTCAACAATAGAGCAAAATCCGAAAACTACCCAATATGTAAGCCACTGTGTGTCAACTGTAGGATTCCCGGAATCAATTGCTTTAAATGACATGTAGGCAGGGTAAACAAACGATACTAAATCAGTAACGAGTTTGGCTCCACCAAGAGCGAATAAGAGTCCACCTAACGCTGTCGATATGGCAAGGAAAAAATATACCTTTGGGTATCCAGTCTTTTTCTCAAGCTCGCCTAGTTTTTCTGAAGTAACACATAAATTAAAGAATTAGTTTTGTGAGAAAACGAATTCAATAAAAATGCAAATAAATGAAGATACATTTGAGATAATTTCACAATAAAGAATGTTGACACTAAACTTCTTAAGGAGGCAACAGCTCATCAGATGCTCTACATGCAACGTCTTAGAGATATCAACGTGACATATCCAAAGAGATAAAGATCGCAACAGTTTCGCTTCGAAGTGTCCCTCCGTAAAGATCATACCATAATGTACTTAGGAATTCTTTTCCAGAAATTCTCATTTTACGCAAGATCATCCATCTTCATGGAGTAAAATGACAACAAACAAAATTGAGCCAAAGGAATACAATGTCCGGCGTACCATATTGAAAAAGAGAAGGATATTTGGCTAAGAATGTATCTGTCTTTGAAACGAAGTTTTCGAGATGTGACATGTTTTCCAATTCTGATGGGTGTTAATTTTGGAGGAGATGATTTTAATGACGGTTTGAAGCAATATTCAGAATAAGAAGTTGGAGTAGTGAAGATAAGGTATTCGGAAGTGTTCTGCTATACATTCGTCTGCTATACTAATTATTTGGTACTAAGGTACGTGGAATTATAGGTCATTGAAAAGACCAATCCGTTTGAAAATTGAATTCGAATCGCGCGTACCTGTACAATTAGGTTAATTGATCTTAAGTAATCTTTGTAGAGCCGTTATTTATACAGATTATACAATTGCTTACGTCGATAATTCGATAGGATTTCCCTAATTAATATAGAGTTTTAATCTAATTTTTTATGTAAGCAACGATTACAGTGATTAGTCAGAATTGACCCAGTACGTTTGATAATTTTTTGTTTTATCTGCTGATCAATATGGGGTGGGTATCTTGTCTTCTTATATATTCTAAACTCCCATGTTTTTATTGAAAGATATTCATGTTAATAAAAAGTTTAGGATAGTCTTGCAAGCAGCAGCATTATATTTGATGTAGGTAAAGTACGGCACCGTATAGTACCGATCAAACTTGCGTGAAATATTTTGTACTGAAGTTGAACCGTAGCGAATATGTGAAATGAGCTGACAGGTTATATCCGAATTCGCGTCAATCTAAAATAGGTGAAAAGATACTTAAATGCTAATTATTTCTTCTTGATGCTTTTAATATGATCAACGCTCATGCATCTGTTCACTCAAACACAACAGATGCGAAATCAATTTTGATGCCATAATTCTTGAAACGGGAAACCTGAGACTTGAGTAAATACTCATTTATTCATGCATTAATTTCAATGAAAATTAAATCATCCCTCCATTTCTTCTAATTTATCAAACTTTACCCATTGTTATCCTTCTCCCAAAATACAAATGCTCTTTTCTAGTCGTAAATCTATTCGTAGGCCTTCATAGAAGCTCAGTATTGTACAACTTCGGTTGCATTTTGATGACTATAGAGCAGAGAAAATAAAGTGAAGTAAGAAAAAAATAAAAAACATATCTTCGTTGAACATCATCATATTATTGCTATGGAGGAGGGTAAAAATTGAATCGAAAAAAAAATTCCGGAGGTCAATATTATTATGGAGATTAATGGTCGCTGATTAGTCGAACTGCTTGAAAATCGATTTGGGTGGGAACGATAATGATATAAATGAGGGGAATGAGAATCAAGTGATAGTATATCGAATCGAAATTACAATTCGTCCATGCATGCTATTGATTTGATTCAATAAATCGAGCAAACCTTTTTAAATTTATCATTTTATTCTAGTTGATTTTGTGCAACTTTTTTCCAGCTTTGCACTTTTCATGTATGTCTAAGATAAAAAATCATTGAATCACGTGGACCTCACATGGACCTTACTACGGTTGCGTGTTGGTCCAATGATTAATCTTGAATATTTCAGTCATTTATTCGGCATGTCGTGAAAGTCAATGTCCTAAAGATAAGTATTCTTCCTACCACCAACATATTTCCTTCTCCAAAGAAAGACTTCAAATTTTCAATATGAATCAAATACTGCTGTTGCAAAAGCAAAAGCATTCCATAAAAAAAATAGCCAGATAGACAATAAGCCCAAAAGACAATCGGGAATTTGGTATCCAGAAAGAGTTGTGTCTAGAAAAAACAAAGAAATTGATGTTCGACATAATTCTTCTTCATCAATTTCCAACGCTTAGACATGAATAAGGAAGAAAAATGTAAATCGAATGACTGAAAAAAGCATAATGTTGCTTTCCTAAAGAAATGATTTCTCCCCAAATAAGATTTTGTTTAAGCTGTTCGTAACCAAACCTAGCCAATGCTTGAATCGCCATGTTCCCTCGGAACCTCATTTTCTCAAGAATTCAGGCCATGGAACATAGGTAACAAACATAGAAACTAGTATAGCACTAGGGGTAGCTATTATAGAAATAATGAGAGATGTTGGGAGGACGTTAGGCTGATGGTAACATAAATGAAGAAAGAACGAAAGGTTTAACAATATCCATGACCATTGTGTGTACTATTCATGATTGACTCGTTGTTAAACCACAATAAGTGATCACATTTGAGTGAGAATTTCTGCATTATAGACAAAAAATTAATAATGACACTGGCGAAGCCTTGCGATTGTGAACCATGGCGATGCAATGCTGTTGGAGTTAATTTCGATCATGGCATGTAATATGTCGTACCCTCCCAGTATAAAGTATAAATGAAATACATCATCATAATGCTGATTGACAACCGAATCATTTCTAACATGCAATACGACAAATTTCCTGGATCTTTATAGACAGTAGCGCAAGATGTGTTTCACGAAGCTACTTCATCCAAGGATATCAATGATGGGAGAGTATCAGAATAATACAACTGAGAAGAATGATCAAATGGAAGGGCAATGAAGCTTCCTTCACTGCTTTTGTAGTCATGTATGATTTTATGAAAGTATCTCGAGATTTTATTTGTTTTTTTTTTCCAAATAAAGATGATATACAAATGTGAATAGTCCTCAAGTAAATTTAGTAATGAGGTACAAAATCTGTATAACAAGAAGTTAATCAATGTGATGGTATATATTTCAAGAATCAATTGTCACACTCTTGCGGCAAAAGAATTATTCCTATAGTTTGCATGTAATAATGCCATTTCACTATGAAAGTACCATTCCTATGCTTTCAAATCAATTACCAATCACCGCCATATCCATCGCCAGAAGCAATAGCATCTTTATGACCACCAGCGACCCGTCTAGCATCTTTGTCAATCTTGGGACAATCCACAATCGAGTGACCCAGACCTCCACAAAAGGCACAACCTTTGGTACCATCGGCATTTTGCATATTTTCCAAAGGATCGTCCATGATCATTAGAACAGGAGGTATTCTCTGATGTGCTTCTACTAGCAGATGTTTCAAATCCAGTAATGTTGTTTCTTCGCAACTCTTGTTGATAAACGTAGTCGCGACACCTGTTTTTCCACATCGACCCTATCAGTATTGAAATCATTCAAAATATATAAGTGTCGTAAATAATTATTGTGTAAGTGCAGAAGTGAGAAAGATGAACTTACCGTTCTTCCAATTCGATGCACATAATTTTCAATCTCACTAGGCATATCAAAATTAATAACATGTTGAATATCTGAAAAATCCAAACCTTTGGCAGCCACATCCGTTGCAACGAGTACGTCTTTCTTCCCTTCTTTGTATAATTGAATTGCTTCATTCCTCTCCTCCTGATCCTTTCCACCATGAATACTCACGGCATCAACACCTTTCAAAAGCAAATACTCATGAATATCATCTACATCTCCCTTCCGCTCACAAAAAATCACAACTGGAGGTGCAGTCTTTTGCAAACATTCTAATAAATATACAATTTTAGCTTCCTGTTTCACGTATTCCACCTCTTGAATGACATCTAAATTCGCAGCACCAGCTCTTCCAACATTGACTACAATTGGCTTCACAAGAGTACTCTTGGCAAAATCCTGAAACTTTTGAGGGAAGGTAGCACTAAACAAAAGAGTTTGACGTTGATGATGAAAATAATTCATAATTTCTCCCACTTCTTCATCAAAACCCAAATCCAGCATTCGATCAGCTTCATCCAAACATGTATATCGACAAATATCCAATGTAATCGTTTTACGTTTTAAAAAATCTTTGAATCTACCAGGTGTTGCAACGATTCCATGAACACCCTTTTGCCGTATGGGACCTGATTGCTCCCTTGCATTTTCACCTCCAATCAATAATTGACATCTTAACTCTGGATATTGTTGACTTTTTTGAAGAACGTCACAAAAATGTTGTACTACTTCAAAGGTTTGCCGTGCTAATTCTCGACTGGGTGCTAATATAAACCCCACAGGACCCTCTCCTCCTAGAATAGGCATACGCATTTCTTCTTCCAGACAAATCATAATTAAAGGAAGTGAAAATGTCATGGTTTTTCCACTTCCTGTAAAAGCAATCCCTACCATATCTCTCCCACTAAGGGCCACAGGAAGACCTTGCATTTGAATGGGAGTCGGTCGACTTATATTCTTTTCCGCTAAGGCATCTAAAATTGGAGACGGGAATTTCATTTCCGCAAACGATTTCAAAGGAGGAGGACAATCCGCGGGATTTAATTCATCTTTGGCTACTTCGGGAGATTCCACCAAAATATGCCATTTCTTACGAGTCGCTACCCATGATTGTTCCCCTTGATCCAGTATATACGATGGAGGTTTCCACGTAGTACGAAAGGGATTAGTATACTGTACGCCTTTGGCTAATTCTCCTGCTGCTTGTAAGGCATTGGTTTGAACTTTGGAAGCTTCTCGTAAGATCCGTGCTTCTTCTGTTTGTTTGGAGAGTTTTTCGCGTTCCGTGGCAGTTAAATTGGCATGTTTTGATTGAAGTGCGGATGCCTCGTCTAAAAGAGACATTACTTGTTGCTCGTTGGTTTTTTGTTCGTCTTCCTCTACGACTACTACTTCTTCTTCTTCTTCTTCTTCTTCTTGTGAACCATTTTGATCTTTTGGGTCACTGGAATGTTGAGGTTCTGTGGAGGAGTTATTATGATTCGACAAAATAGGAGGTGTAGAGGATCCACCAATCGCCGCTAGTAATTTCCGACTTCGAGAAGACGTAAAATTGTTGTCATTGTTTTTTTGGGTGGAAAGAACAGCAGCTTCTCGTTCCATCCGGAGTCGTTTTGCAGTGGATAGAAAAGGTACATAGTCGTCTGATTTCGTTTCATTTGATTTTCTTTTTGTTTCTTCCAATAGTGAGGATTGTAGGTGTGCATTCAGATCACCCTCTAGACTCCTTTCTGGGGTAGGGGAACGTTTTCGTCTTTGTCGTCGTTTCTCTCTCCATGCTAATGTTGATGAGGACGTCATGTTGTAACCTCCTTGTGATTGATGCAAAGCGGCACCAGCAGGATGTGGCTTGAACGATAAATTTTTACGTACGTAATCCCCCGGAGCCCCATCAAAAATATTATTATTATTATTATTATTATTAAATTTGTTATCGTAATTTTAAGTAACATCTTTCTTGTCTTCCACAAAAATTGTACAAGTTCATACTCTTTCATAAGAAAAGTACAATTCATTCATTCACACTTTCTCTAGATACCGTCTATGTTTGAATTCAGTTGGAATTCATCATTTACAAGTGCGAATTGAAACCAAGTCTAGAACAATGTTACTGATTTAAGAGATGCAAATGTCGTCAATCTAATTCTACATGTTTTCTCTTTTTTCCTAGGGAGCTCAACCTGATCTTGCGAAAGCCCAAAGAGGTAGGTGGAGAAATCAAGGAACCGAAATGCACTTCACCATAGAGAAGAAATTAAAAAGTATGTATTCACACCAAAGAAAGTACCTTCTAACAATAATTTTTAATGTTCTGCTTTTCAACACCCCTAATAGTGTTCAAAATTGCGCAAGCTTTACTATATTTTCATTGAGCAGTACATTTTGTTTGAATATCTGTCAAATGAAGATCTTGGACGATGCTGCTGATGGTATTGATTATTTCACGATGTGTTAAATTCTTCTTTTTTTGAAACAAATGAATTGCTATGTAGATAATCCGGATGAGGATCAGGTTCAAAGTATGTATGAAATGGTATTTTTGAACTTTCAAAGAATCCAAGATGTGAAAACTTTCTTTGGAGTACTCACGTAAATCATATTGAAAAGTTCAATCAAAAGTCTAAAATATAAACCAAACATAGCGTTTCTTATAAAGATTCACTTTTATTTGTTTCTTATGGGATTTATATCCTTCATTTATTTTTAGTTGTTGTTCGTTGTTTTTTTACAGGTAGTGCAGTGTCATGGGTGGACGTTATATCTATAGCCAGTATGATTGATTGATTGTTTGATGATTCGTTAGCCTTAGTTTCGTAAAATCTTGAGATTAAAGAAATAGACGATGGAAGACTTTGATCACAAGCCAAAGATTCCATTTTGACAAATGTAGTAAATGTGTACATACTACAACTAAGTATGTATGTACATATGGGTGGGACAAAAGGTCCCATTAATTCTTGCTAAAAGTAATTTCTCTCTCGGATGAAACAAAAAAACTTCATTCGTAGACGTTGTAAAATTGCCACTACGTAATTTTGTTCGTACAATTCCAAAGTTCCTACTAGCTCACAAGAGATCACAATTGATTAATTACGAGCATTGATTTGGATTATGGGTGACATCATGTCTACGTAAGTAGAGATCTTTCCTCAACTTGCACCACTGATTTCATTAAATAAGCTTTGTTACTTAGATGAATTTCTTTCTGTTCCAATGATCGTCATCGAGACTTAGATGACGGAATTGTAATAAAATTTTATACTTAACACAATCGATCAATTACGTCATTGTGGCTACTGGTATTCTCGGTGTAAAACTCGTTATCAATTTCAAAGGGTGCTGAAATAAGATGTGAATGAATTGAATTGTACATGGTGTGAAAGGTATGGTGTCAATTTATTTAGTACGATGTCACTAGAAGAAGTAGAAGATTTTTGTAAGTTTTCTTGAGTACATTTCAGTAGGAAGTGACACTACAAAGCATCAATTTATATCTTTTCCATCAATTTCAAAATCATCAACAGCAAGAAGGAACGTCTCGCATCTACAAGTAATCTTCGTCTCAACTCAAGGCCTGATTATGGGAAAGTGGTTTTATGCTTTATCTACCATAATGGTAGCACAATCAATGTTTGGTTCTTGTTTCATTTCAAGTTTTACAATCTCTCGTAATAAATTACAATCGTCTTTTGTAATCAAGAGGAGGATGAATTATAAAACTCCTCAGATGACGGTTAAGTTCATGAACAGTCTTGGTCAACCTCCATCAGGAAAGGATAATGAACCTTCGGTTGAAGATAGAGAACATCAGGTCGCTTCAACCTATTCCAATACAGCTTCCGAAAAGATGGAACAAGACGTAAATGAAGCCCTTTCCAATGCTTCTGATTCTTTATCAAGTGATCCAAGCAGTAGCGAGTACCATGTTTTACAAGAGATTCTCAAAAATACAAAGGAAGAATCTGAGGAAAGATTAGTTTATTCTATCCTCGAGAAAGAAAGAGCTGAAGGGCGCCTTTCCGAATTGGAGACTGCATTAGAACAAGAACGTAGTAAAGAACAAAAGGACCTCGATGAAGACTTTGTGAAATCTATAGTTGACGAAGTAAGTATATCTCTCAAAAATGGAGCACTTATTAAAACTTCCTCTCATCTAACTGTCGAGTTATCTTGTTTCTTTGAGTGCAGATTCAAAGCTTTTCATCTACGCTTGTAAAGGAAAGCGAAATGCACAAGGCTCGGGAATCTGAGCTACAACAGCTTATTTCAGGTTTGACTAGTACTATAGCTGCAAAGGTAGAAGAAATGTCTGCAGGAAAGACTCTTACGGATGGTGGTGCAAAACTTGTACAAGAATTGACCGCATGTGTAGTGGAATTAGAGAACATTGTTATAGATTCACAGAAAAAGTCGGGAGAACTTGAAGAGATGATTGATAAATTTGTGAATTCAGATCCTTTAGTGAACTTTGAAACATTAGAGAATGCCCTTGATGGAACAACGAAAAATCTTATAGATTATGAGCAAAAAGTAATGGGAATCCGGGATCGCATTAACAATGCTCTGCTGGCAAAAGATTCTATTATTTCTGTTCCAAAAATAGAGAAAGAGAAGTCATCACTAACTGAAGGATCTTATTTAGATGGACTCGTAACAAACGATGTAGTTGCTGGAGGTGATCCACAGATATCATTTCCAGAAGACGTAAAGAAAGAAGCTAATTTGTCAAACCCGTCTGTACCTCAATCAGGGTCTTACCCAGATGCTCTGGATGTCCCAGTGCCATCAAGAAATTATGAAAATAATGCCGACACTAAAGGTCCTTCAACATATTTAAAAAACACTCCTTATAAGCCTGAGCCAGCTATCGAAACTCCTGTAGTGCCATCATCAGTATCAGTAGATAATATGGATACATCAAAGTCTGATATGACCGACATTTCGTCACCGCCTCAAGCAGGCTCCTATTTGGATACCATGTACAAAGCCACTTCGATTTCAAGCAATACTTCCAATTCAGGACAATCTACTCCATTAACTCCTCAAACAGGGTCTTACCTAGATGCTCTGGATGTGCCAGTGCCATCAAGAAATTATGAGAGTGCTCCACCTGCTCAGGTATCGTTTTCATCTGCTGCAGAACAAATGGCAAAAACAACAGAATTGGACTTCAACCCAAAGCCTGAGCCTGAGCCAGTTATCGAAACTCCTGTAGTGCCATCATCAGTATCAGCAGATAATATGGATACATCAAAGTCTGATATGACCGACATTTCGTCACCGCCTCAAACAGGGTCTTATCTAGGTGCTCTGGATGTCCCAGTGCCATCAAGAAATTATGAGAGTGCTCCACCTGCTCAGGTCTCGTTTTCATCTGCTGCAGAACAAATGGCAAAAACAACAGAATTGGAATTCAACCCAAAGCCTGAGCCAGCTATCGAAACTCCTGTAGTGCCATCATCAGTATCAGCAGATAATATGGATACATCAAAGTCTGATATGACCGACATTTCGTCACCGCCTCAAACAGGCTCCTATTTGGATACCATGTACAAAGCCACTTCGATTTCAAGCAATACTTCCAATTCAGGACAATCTACTCCATTAACTCCTCAAACAGGGTCTTACCTAGGTGCTCTGGATGTCCCAGTGCCATCAAGAAATTATGAGAGTGCTCCACCTGCTCAGGTATCGTTTTCATCTGCTGCAGAACAAACGGAGTTCGAGCCTGAGCCTGAGCCAGCTATCGAATCTCCTGTAGTGCCATCATCAGTATCAGTAGATAATATGGATACACCAAAGTCTGATATGACCGACATTTCGTCACCGCCTCAAGCAGGCTCCTATTTGGATACCATGTACAAAGCCACTTCGATTTCAAGCAATACTTCCAATTCAGGACAATCTACTCCATTAACTCCTCAAACAGTGTCTTACCTAGATGCTCTGGATGTCCCAGTGCCATCAAGAAATTATGAGAGTGCTCCACCTGCTCAGGTATCGTTTTCATCTGCTGCAGAACAAACGGAGTTCGAGCCTGAGATTGAGTCTGAGCCTGAGCCTGAGCCAGCTATCGAAACTCCTGTAGTGCCATCATCAGTATCAGTAGATAATATGGATACATCAAAGTCTGATATGACCGACATTTCGTCACCGCCTCAAACAGGCTCCTATTTGGATACCATGTACAAAGCCACTTCAAATTCAAGCAATACTTCCAATTCAGGACAATCTACTCCATTAACTCCTCAAACAGGGTCTTACCTAGGTGCTCTGGATGTCCCAGTGCCATCAAGAAATTATGAGAGTGCTCCACCTGCTCAGGTATCGTTTTCATCTGCTGCAGAACAAACGGAGTTCGAGCCTGAGCCTGAGCCAGCTATCGAAACTCCTGTAGTGCCATCATCAGTATCAGCAGATAATATGGATACATCAAAGTCTGATATGACCGACATTTCGTCACCGCCTCAAACAGGCTCCTATTTGGATACCATGTACAAGGCCACTTCGATTTCAAGCAATACTTCCAATTCAAGACAATCTACTCCATTAACTCCTCAAACAGGGTCTTACCTAGATGCTCTGGATGTCCCAGTGCCATCAAGAAATTATGAGAGTGCTCCACCTGCTCAGGTCTCGTTTTCATCTGCTGCAGAACAAACGGAGTTCGAGCCTGAGCCAGCTATCGAATCTCCTGTAGTGCCATCATCAGTATCAGTAGATAATATGGATACATCAAAGTCTGATATGACCGACATTTCGTCACCGCCTCAAACAGGCTCCTATTTGGATACCATGTACAAAGCCACTTCGATTTCAAGCAATACTTCCAATTCAGGACAATCTACTCCATTAACTCCTCAAACAGGGTCTTACCTAGGTGCTCTGGATGTCCCAGTGCCATCAAGAAATTATGAGAGTGCTCCACCTGCTCAGGTATCGTTTTCATCTGCTGCAGAACAAACGGAGTTCGAGCCTGAGCCTGAGCCAGCTATCGAAACTCCTGTAGTGCCATCATCAGTATCAGTAGATAATATGGATACGTCACCGCCTGAAACAGGGTCCTACCTAGATTCACTTGCTGACCATGTTGTAGATTCAGTTCAAGCTTCGTCTGAAATGGTTTCACAAATAAGTTCTTCATCCCAGCAAAAAGATTCTTACGAAAAAAACGCTTTTAAAGTTCCCTCTAAAGATTCTTCTTATTCTAATAAAAAATCTGACGAAAGAATAAAGAGCATGGAATTAAAGCTATCAGAGGAGAGGAAAAAGGTTAATATCAAAGCAACAAGAAATAGTAATTTCCTTTCAAAAGACTTTACTGAAAAGGTGAGCTCAATATACCATTGACTTTATCAATATCTTTATTATTTTTACAAGCCTGATGTAATTTTCTCCAAAAAGATGAAACGTCTATCAGATGATCTTCAAAAAGAGATCGAAGCAAATAGAGTTCGCCAATCGGAGCTTGAGACTCTTATCTTAACTCTGAAGGAAACTGTCGAAGCAAAGAGATCATATATATTGTCTGAACAAGCTATTTCGAAGGAAATGGTATCTGCCCAATCGAAAATTAAACCTGGGAAGACTTCAACTAAGATAAATGCAGTAATATCAGAAAAGAAAAAGTTCATTATCGTGGAGCGAAATCTAGTTGATGATTTAAACGATAGCATACAGGCTATAAAGAAGCTCGTAACAGAATTAACGAAAAAAACACAAACTATAGAAAATATTGTTGAACGCTTCAATCGGCCAACTGCACAGGTTGACATTGCAGCAATGCGTAATGCGTTGGAAAATGCATCTAATGATGTTGTTTTCTACGAAAAAAAGATTGTATCTATTAGAGATAGAATTGACCATGCCCTTGAAAACAAAAAATTAGGATTACAAAACACAACGCCTAGCAAACCAAGAAATGATGACTTGAAGAAGAGCGAAAAAGATACGTCTCCATTTGGATTTTTAGCTTCACTTTTTTCGCGAAAATAATCTCTTAAACCTAAAGTATGAATTTTTCTTCAGGAATTGCTTAATTGCTCCCATGAACAAATGACCATGTTTCGTATTTCACTCAGTTTCATCAACAACGAAGTCCAATATTTTCTTACGAGATTTCTCACTTTAATTTTTGTGTATAGAACATTTGAGAAAATATAGTGTTATTATGATTAAACAAGCATCAATATTGTGTATGTGAAAATATGGGAAAAGGTGACACACCTTATTTCAGATTCCGAATACATTTAATTTACATGATTTAGATTAAATAAGCTCACTAATTGGTTTTATACTACTTTAGCTTTTATCTTTTTGTGTTACCGCTTTCAAACGACCTTTGCAGGTAAGAAACTTGATATTCATTTAGTTTGTCATGACCCATACACTCTAAAATAAGCTATGAAAGCAACTATCAATCCATGGACAATTTCTTGAAATTGAATATATTGTAAATTGAAAAAATGACAATGTAAAACAAATCCTGTTGAAAATATCAGGTTGGAGTTAAGATCAACACATTGTGCCTTACAGGTCAATGCCAGGACGCCAGGTTAGTATTATCAAGCAATTCAAACACAAATAAGGTCAAAAAGGTTGATACGGCCTATCCTTTTTTTAGATCTATATATTTGATCACTCTATCATCATATTCGTGTCAAACTCCATATTCACATGCGATGGAGTTATGTTCATATTATCGGATATGGGAGACATTTTATCTTCATGAAATGCAATTTGTC
>Ga0209092_10000968_pt1 | contig 29145 bp, 25 predicted proteins | sample FraStrMetagenome_FD_187446 | JGI IMG/M metagenome (GOLD analysis project Ga0209092, IMG submission 187446) | Marine eukaryotic phytoplankton communities from Arctic Ocean - Fram Strait ARC3M Metagenome (SPAdes) (version 2) | ecosystem: Environmental > Aquatic > Marine > Oceanic | place: Fram...
ACTATTCCTAGAACCACTGTAAACTGTGTGAGAAAAATGCACTAAAATACGATATTTTTCCAATATTTTGGTAATAATCCTACATACGGGATGAATTTATAAAAACGTAGGATAGCAATTACATATATTAGTGTAGGCTCGTACGTACCGTACAACAGATTCGCTAGCGGAGAATCAAGTTTTCATTTCGTTGATTCTACCCTGCTGCTGTGAATTTTGTGTTTAGGAACTACAATTGAAAATTCTTCAAGCACAGTAGATTGACAATTGTTTGTAGCTACTATTATCATAAAACATCAATATAAAAAGTCGAAAATGGCTTCGAAGCCTAATCTAGCAAAATCAAAAATGAAATATGCACCGAAATCTCCAACATTAATGACGAAACGAAGAAGTTTCAATAATCTCCCTGGAACTCAAGAGATGAATCCATTTTCATCTGAATCTATTATGCGTCGTGCGTGCAAACTTCTTCTCTCAGATGTCGACTATATTCCCATAAAAAGCAAGCATAGTAAAGATGAAAAAACTGGAATTGCTTCTAAGCCATCTATGAACGATAAACGACAATTGTTAACACTCTACAAAAGATGTCTGGATATCACAAAAACTGTACCTAATCAGTCGTCATCCAAGAAAAATATGAAAAATAATTCTTCATCTAATGTGCACTTACTTCCTAGTAACGCTTCTTCTTATAGTAATAAGCCGGGCTATAAATCCCACTTGCAGCAAAGATCTGCAACAAACCAATATATACCACAACGTGGTAAAGTAGGAGCTATTAAAAACAAACATATGATGCCACCTCCAAAATCTGCCGGTCCTCGCTTCACAAGTTTGAAACGTGCATCCAGTTTAGAGGGTAACATTGACTCTGTTAAAATAAGAAAAGGTAACAATGTTGCTGGAATCAAAAGTAGAAGATCTTCGGCAATTGAGCTCAGTGGTAACGATAAAATGAGCGGCTCCGGTAATAAAAATAGAAAAACTACCTTTAAAGAGGCCAAGAAAGGTCAAAAGAGTGAAAAAGAATCACAAAATGTTCCCTTAGCTGCTTTGAACTTTTTAGCCGCCTTAAATGCAAAGAACCCTCAAACGAGATCAACAATAAAAAATAAAAACACCCCTTTGAATGCTAATCCAAACACGAAAAGTCCTGATTCATACATCAAAGCAAAGAAAAAAGATATGGTCAAGCCATTGTTTCCTCCAAATACATTACTAAAGCAAAAGCAAGCACATGTCAACAAATCATCTCAAAATCAAACAAAAACACAAGAAGTTGATTCAGATTTTGAACCTCAACCTGAAAGTGATGACAACGATGATGACGACTATGATGACGACACAACCACTTCTATACCAACTCCCAGATCTTCACGACTACGTCAAAATCCAAAGGAAAAAATCATTGAGGATGCATCAAGCAACGTGAGTATGCCTCCAAAACCCAAAAGACGAGTTTCTGCTGCTGCGAAAAAAGTCTTTGAAATTGGCCAAGATGTTAGTGTAAAATGTAGTGGAGTTTGGTATGGAGCAATCGTGAAGGACATCACATATCCAACTACTTTAGATGAAGATGGGAATGATACTACGCAAGACACATCAAAACGTTTGTATGTTGTTGAATTCGGTGATGGTGAAATATATCGTGATGTGACTTCATCTAGATTAAAACTTTCAAGTACAAAGTAGAAGGTTGGTTATATTATTGATGCGAAAATAACTGGATGATGGCATGAAATTTAATAAATTACAATTAAAATATTTTTGAAAAGGTTGATCTGTTATCGAATTACAATTATTAGATATTCAAATGTGAGTCATAAAATTGACTCCAATACAATCAATGAATGAAAGTATACTGATATACATATATAGCACTTTCTAGAAATGAAGAATGGAATACTAATACTTTTTTTATTGGTGTCGGTTTGAATATATTCATGCAATGAACGAAGTCGTAAGTACTTACGAATGGGAGCCGATGTCTCATTTTTCTTTATTTTCTAAGCGGTTGTGGTATCTTATTTACGTTGTTTTGAAGTTTATTTAGATCCATTTCTTTTTGTATCACGACATATCTATAAATTATTTTACAACATCCGTCAATATCCTCAAAGAGTTGATGTCATGGCGTCCAACGAACCAGAAGAGTCTGCCAAAACAGCTGAAAACGGTACGAAAGATGTCAATTCTCGAAAACAAAACGAAGAACTTGGCCGTTTCAATGCGGAAATGAAAGCGCTCAATGAAGAAATGGACATTGCGGTATATGCCACAAACAAATTTGGTAGAGCGAAAAGGAAAGTACCTCGTAAAGTAGCCCAGGATAGATCCATTAAACGAAAACTTCTCGAAAAGGAGGATTCGGCTGAGCAGGTAGTTCTAGTGGAGGAGAATCTTCAAAAAATGAGAGGTTCTAGAATAGCATTAGAATTGGGCGATAATGCGTTGGGATCTTTAATTGCGGATGATGAAAATATTGCAGAAGACGACTTTGATGAAGGAGCTGAATTAGGTGGCTATTTGATTGGCGAGGACGATGAAGAGGAGGAAGAAGCTTCTGAAAATTCTGAATCAGAAGCTGAAGAAGAATCGAAGCAACCTACTAAAAGTTTGGCCAATGATAACGAAGACGCTTCATATTATTCTGAGAAGAAAAGAGTAGCAATACAAAACAATGAACAATTTCCTCCAAACGCTCAAAGTCAAACAACAGAAGAAATTGAACGATATAAAAAAATACTAGATTCATCTGGAAGAAGGGTGACGCGCAAAGTCTATCGGTTACGAAATTTTACTTCGCACCGTCTTGCTCAAAGACACGGTGAGGCCTTAGGTGCCCATGCGCAAGGAAAACAACGAAAAGCAGTCGAAAAGCTAGGAGAAGTTGCAGAACGAGCACCTACAGCACCACAGGTATATTCTTCTCTAGGGCTTGTATATGAATCATTGTTAGAAGACGCTTATAAAGAAAGAGAAACCACCAATAAAGATGAAATAGAAGAATTTACTTCACGTCTTGAATTGGGTAAAAAGAAATATGGATCCCTTCATGTAGCTGCTGTTCTTTGCAAAAAAGATTACACTTTGTGGGTTCGTGCTGCAGATGCTGCATGTGACATAGCTGACATGCATACAGAAGCTATGAGCCGTTTTCCGACAAAACTACTATCCAACCGTCAGGAGAAAAAGAAATGGCTAAATGAGGCAAAAAATGATTATATAGCTGCTGATAATTTAAATCCACCAGGAATTTCAGTGCCAGCTAAACTCGCTTATGTTCAAATGCAGTTAGGAAATTTGAGTGAATCGCTTACAATATTAACAGACTTGCGAAATAATTCATCTCGTGTCACTCTTCCGAATAAAATAAGTTGGAGAAAATCAAAATCAAATGCTCGATCTGAACTTGAACGAAGCTATACTGCATGGCTTTTATATTCAGACTTAATGCTTCAAGTAGGTTATGAATGTCATCAATGGAATTTGAAAAGAAGCATCAATGAAAATTACATGTTCAAACGATGGCTACGGAAATTTTCATTAACATTTGATTGGAAAGAAAGGAGGCTACAAGCATTATGTCTAGCACTTGAAGCAGCATGTGGAAGTGAGACTACCTCTCACGTTGTCCTGTGGATGAAAGATAGAAATAATAGAACGAAGATGAAAAAAAACGAAATGAAAGAGAGTGTCGGGGAAGGAAGTAGATGGCTCCTCGATAATTACGCGATGGATGCTGATGAAGGCACTGAAAAATCTACTGAGACGACAGAGGAAAATGATGCAAAAAATGAACAAAGAAAAGCGGCTATCAATTCAGAAATTTCGGAAGAATCTTCTAAATTAGAGTACACAAACTCTGAGACGAAAGAATTAGACCAAAATGATAAAGAACGAAAGCAAAATTCCAGGCCTCATATTTTACCTATGTCTGCATCTTTAGAATCTGCTTTTGAGATAGCCTCTCATTTGATGAAGCACTGCCTTGGAATGGAGCTTTTTGATTGCACAGTCTTAGTAGCAGAATCTATATCACTTTATTTAAAGGCTCGTATGGATAGGAGAACCAAACGCTTGTTGAAAAGACAAAGTATAGATGAGGATAGAAGAACTCAAGAGATGGTTACAATACAAAGCAAAATACATGATAGGGTGAGAGTAACTTTTTTTTTTTCATTGATTGCTTTTTTGTAACGGTATGATTTTTATTCATTTCCTAAATAGATTACTGTGGATACAGATGAAAGCGACGATGAGATAGAATTAATTATCCCTGATGACAATGATATTGATGAAATTTGTGATAAAAAACTAATCGAATCCCTTACAAATGGTTGCCTTCCTCCTGAGCTAGAAACTCTTTACGCTCTAAGTCTTGTTGGTAAGGGTGGAAAGGATTTCCTCGCATGGAATCTTTTAAAATCGTCCATTATGCAATTGGAAGTAGAAACAGCAGATTCCATTGGACAAGATTTATCCGACACTGGAATAATTCCTGACAATGCCTGGACACTATTCCGACGGGCGGCTACATCATCAATAAGAAGAAATCAAGCAATTCTTTTGCTTGTTGATATTGTTGGTAAATTAAAGAAAACTGATAAATGGGCTAATAAACTTGGGCGCATGATTCGGGCACATGTAAAATTTTTAGAAAAGAATAATAGTTTCATGGCTCTTAGACCAGTCGAAGCGCAAGAAAGTAATGCTGTGGCATTAATAAGGAATCAGCATGTTAGGTTAGTGATAGGTTTGGCACAAATGTATCTTTATAATGCCAAAGATATACATTTCAAGAGCAAACAAATAGAAGAAAGAAACGTAAAAAATGGCAAAAGAGACTTTAAAACTTTAAGTGCAGGTAAATTAGCCCTTGCAGTCGTGGAACTCATGGTTAGATTTAGGCATGTCTTATGGCATCATCGGAATAGAGATGGATCAATACATACAAATTCACTAGAGGTATGTCGCATCTTTCCTATTTGAATACAGTTTTGAAATTGTTCAATTTAAATTCATAAATTGATTTGTAATCCTTTTCTTTTCCAGATGCTCAGACTTCTTGCAGGTGCGTTCCCCATTATAATGGCAAGTAAAGGAGTGAGAAAAAAAGACGCTATAAAGTACGAATCTTTGGCTGACTTGCAAGCAAAGTTGAGGCATTTTCTTGCCTTGATTTGCAACGTGAAAAAACTGGATTCTACAAATAAAGGCAATGAAATGTTAGATTTGGGTGATTCTTTTCCGATTTCACATGAATGGCAGGAGGAAGAACATAAGTCCATTTCATTACGTGTGTATAACCTTTGTGTGGCTTGCAATGTATCTGCATTTTCTGGATGGGAAAGGGACGAGTTTAGCATGTCTCATTTACAAAGGAGAAATGGATCAAAATTTTTTGGAATAAAAATTGGTGGCGAGTACGTTTCTGGATATTTAGATGAAAATGTCGAAATCGAACTCTCAAATCAGTGGAAATTAGTAGATTCTTCTATCTCTAATGCACCCCTGCTAGACTTCGAGTCGTCTTTGTACATGGCAAAAAGAGCAAACTGGTACAAATTTGCGATGGAAAAATTAAGAGATTCAAAAAACAAAGAAATTTCTCTGAATGGAGAAAAAGAATCTATCTATCTGTTGCTACTTTATTCCAGACTATCACTTTTGGTCGCTTCATATGAAAATGTGAAAGGTGACGAACACTTAAAGATACCTTTAAGCATTATTCTACCAATGGTAAGTTCCTTTGGTGACAATCGGTCTTTTTCAGCACATCATAATTTACTTCTAATCTTTCTTTGATCCAATAAAGTTGCAATACTGTCTAGATCAGAGAATATGGGATTCGCAGACTGGTACAGGTGCTGCAACCATGAATCGACCTGAAGAATGGGAACAGTTTATAAAACAAATGTCTACACATGACAACGATACAATTAATCCAGACAGTGTATCTTTATCAACGCGAAGTAACAGGATTCAGAAAAATCTTAGGACAAACCGTAGCGCAAAAAAATCAACTTCCATACTTGTTAAGCCCAAGCAGGTAAATAACTTTACGCCGAAGACAATAACGATTCCTACTTCTGAATTGTTGAAGAAATGGCACGAATCTGGAACTTATGAACTTGATATTAGCACAGCGGAATCTAGGAATTCTTCAAGCGAAAAGATGAGAAATTTAGACGCTCGAATGAAGCAATTGAGATCTTGCTTCACGGTCCAAGCTCTGCAGCGAACAAGTATGCACGTAGCTGTTGCTCTTCTAGACGTTGCTACAGGCGTTGACTGCTACAATCCTTTTCTATGCTTACATCAGGCAGCAATGTTTGCTGGTCAGGGGTCTAAGGGTGGTAGTAGCGATGCCCCATTTAAGAGTTTATTACCTCCGAAAAATACATGTACTGAATTAGAGGCTTTGATCACGTTGGGTCGTGCAGACTGCATGCGTGCACTTGCATTTCTTGATCAAGCCATGTTCTTGTGCAGTTATGTTGCTGAGGTTTGTTGTATGCATCGAGATGAAAAAAAATATGAGTTTGTGTGGAATAATCGCTGGGTTGTTGTTGGTATACAAATGTATACAGTAAGCATGGCAATTGATAAAACTATAGAGATGATACCAGATATGGATGCGAGAAAATCATCACTTCTTGATTGGGATGATCATGTAAAAGACGAAATTGAGCGTGGAAAATCTGATGCTTCATCAGTTTATAAATCATGTGACGTAAAGGTTAGATCTTGTAATATTAACTTTGTTTCGAGCGAGAGGATTGCGGAAAATGGTCATTCAGAAAATTTGAAGGCGCAAAATGAAGATAATATTGATTTGGAGTATGTAGGTGTAACATTTCGTGATGAGAACAATCATTCAACATTCAAGTCACCAGAAAATTTTGATTCCATTAATGTTAGTCCAAAAGTGTTATTTGATGAAGGTGACGAAAACTTTAATGATGAAGAAGATGATGATGATGCTGTATCTATTTCCGTGGTTGCTGTTTAATTATTACAAACTTAATATAATAGGATAGGTTCTTGTATCGTCTATGATGTATCTCGCCTTCTCCTAGTTTTTTTTTGTTCTGGCGTTTGTTCGTCCAATTAAGGCATGAAGGCCATGCTGACTTCATTGGAATTCAGAGAATAAAATAATGAGGAAACAACTTTTCATAAAAAAGAAAAATAACTGGATTTTCAAGAAAAAACAAAAAATGAGACTTACGTACTCACTTGATCGATTGATTTAGGTTGAGTACGTAGAAACAAGAACGAGTCACTTTTCTATTGCTTGCGTTTGTCTAGCATCATTCATTTCCATCCTCAGCTATAATTGCGAAATAACTTAATTGCATCTTTGAGGTGAGATAGTATCATAGCCCTCCAAAACTGAAGTATAACACACAGAGAATCTAAGGCAAAATAATCCCATGAAGCTATACGTGAATATCATGCTATCAATTCTCTTCATGGGTGCTCCTCGTGCTTGTAAAGCATATGTTTCTTCTTCATCATCATCTTTTACAAGAGCTTTTACAGCTGGAAAGAGTAGATCATACTCTAGTACAAAGCTTAATATGAAGTTGCAAACAGCCATTGTAGGATTACCAAACGTTGGGAAATCTACTTTATTTAACGCGTTAACTGAAACTCAAGGAGCTGAGGCAGCTAATTACCCATTCTGTACCATTGAACCCAATGTTGGAATTGTTGAAGTTCCGGACCCTAAGCTCGGTGTTTTGGCTGAAATTAATGAAAGTGTTAAGGTAGTCCCTACCACTCTTGAATTTGTTGACGTAGCAGGTCTTGTAAAAGGTGCTTCCGCAGGAGAAGGTCTAGGAAATAAATTTCTAGCTACTATTCGCCAATGTGACGCCATTGTGCATGTAGTTCGTTGCTTCGATGACGAAAATGTTATTCATGTCGATGGTTCAGTAGATCCTGTACGGGATGCAGAACTGATCAATCTAGAATTGGCGCTAGCAGATTTTTCCCAAGTAGAAAAACGATTGCAAAAAGTTATAAAAGAAAGAAAGCCAGCTGATGATGTAGAAAGAGTTGCCTTGGAAAAGGTATCTGCAGTCTTAGAAAATGATCAACCAGCCAGAACAGCTGACTTAGATGAAGATGAGGAACTAGCCCTAAAGAATCTTGGACTACTAACACGAAAGAAGATGATTTATGCAGCGAATGTTGCTGACGGAGATCTTGCGGAAGGAAATGAAATGGTTGGAAAGTTGAGAAAAGTTGCAGAAGATGAAGGGGCAAACGTAGTTTTGGTTTCTGCACAAGTTGAGGCTGAGCTTGTCGAGTTAGAGGATGAAGATCGGACAGAATTTTTGGAGAGTCTAGGTGTAACTCTTGAGGATTGTGGACTTAGGGCTCTTGTGAGGGAAGCTTATGATATTTTAGAACTTCAAACATACTACACTTCTGGACAAACTGAAACAAAAGCATGGACAATCAAAAAGGGATGGACTGCTCCTAAGGCAGCTGGTGTAATTCATGGAGACTTTGAGCGTGGTTTCATTCGGGCTGAAACTATGTCATATGATGATCTAGTCGAATGTGGAAGTGAGACTGAATGCAAAACTAAGGGATTATTACGAAGCGAAGGTAAAGATTATATTGTTCAAGAAGGCGATGTAATTTTGTTCCGATTCAACGTTTAAATCTCATCATTTTATATAAAAACCATTAAGATAAAGAATAATAGTCCAATCAATATAATTCATTTTTTACGATACTCTTTAATCTTTGAATATAGCAAATTCGCAGAATAAATTTGTATCTAAAAGAAAATATTTGAGTGAAAGGTTTAGGATCTGTGAGCAATTATTGGCGAGAAGCAGAATGAAATTGATGATATTGAGGATACACTGGAAGATTAGTTCATCGTTGCTTCTTCAAATAAAAGGATCCCTCTTCAGAAGAAATTTGACTGAATCAAGAAGGAATTTGAGATGTTGGAGAGAAAAATCGAAAGTGCGAGAGAGGAATAATTTTGTATTTTGATGAAATGGATAATATCAATTCGTGTAAGTTGGATATAGTATGCTAAAAAGAAAAAGAACGGTTTACATTTTTTGGTCTTGTAAAAACTGCCACTGATTTTGTTTTGATATTACAGTTAAGTGATTACGTATATTTATATTATGTCTAAGATATTTTTTTTGTGTACAGGGGGTTCCAGCCCTGCGCTGAGACAGAGTTGGCTGGCTGCCCACTATTCGAATTTCTATAAGCAGATGTACATACGTCCGAAGACGTTTAAAAAAAAAACTATTGAAAAGCGGAGAAGACGGCGTTTTCCGGGACTGAACGGATTTTAAGTTATTGCGGAGGTTCTCATCATCGGATTTTCCTATTTGTTATTACGTTGGATTCATATTTTATAAAGCTATCAGAAGAGGTAACTTGGATAGAGCGCCGACTTTAGCTTGACTCTGAAAATTCAATCAAAAAATATTCTGAATTCGATAGAGATCAGCGGTTTATTTTTCAATTTTGAAAATAAATTCTTGATTTTCTCAAGAAATATCCAACTTGACGAAAAACCAATTAGTACATCACCAAACGCACAAGATCATTCTATTTCAAGGAGGTGCATCGAATCTGAATTTCGCAACAACAGTCAAGAGCAATCTTTCTTTTACCGGTTCGGAAGGGTCAACTCGGGTTGCCTTGGAAATTTCATCTCAAAATTCATTTCAAATTATTTTCAAAATTCGAAATTCTTATTTTACAAAATAGCATATCAAGGTATCAGGTAATACTTAAAGGTAAGCTTTCACGGTAGGTCGCGTCTCTTTATTTTATTATCTAGTGCACTTTCAACTGTGATTCTGGCAGCTTTAAATCATTTGGGGAGACGCATAAAGTATCACAAAGCCCGGGGCCGATGACGCTTCCCACAGAACACCCTTCAGGGCTTATTAATGGGGGGTTCAAAGTCATAGTCTTACTGGAGGAAACTCTTGTGCTACCATCGTGTAATTGGCTTGGTGGACCCCGTTAACAAAATATACCACAGAAACAAACAAAACAAACAAACAAACAAACAAACAAACATACGTCCGAAGACATCGGCCATCAGCACGGCGAAAATGAGACTTGCGGTGAAGTCCCCGCCCATGAAGTTACGAGCAGGCTATAGAAAACGAATCATAAAAGGAAATACATAGAAAAAACATAAGAATAAACAGCAATCGCCATCTTTCGTCATCCAGTCGTATCACAAGGTCATCACCATTGTCATCAATTTGTGTATTATTCGGAAAAAAAAACTGTTCGTCCCAGAAAAAAATGAGTATGTAAAGTCATCATATTGTCGCCGTCGTCAATCCAGTCAAATCTAGTCCTCCGTATTCTCCATTCCACTAACAAAGAAAAAAACAACTGTTCGTCCCAGGAAAAAAAGGTGGATATTGTCATCATGTCGTTCCAGTCAAGTAATTCTCCCATATGCCTTATGCACAGACTATCTAGATTAAAAGATGATTGAAAGATAATTATCAGTTTAGTTTTATTATTTATTCCTTTGATCATTTTTTACACATACGTCCCATACCAGACATATATCGAAACCCACTTGGTTTCAAAGGCAAGATCTTTGACATCTGTTGGCCAGACAGCTGTTCAAAGATTTCTCATCGCATGTCCAATGGAGATATCACTCGCATGGTGATAGGGGTCTCTACTGGGTGCTACTCAATGCATGTGTGGCAGTTCATGTTCTTTGACATTGAACTGGCTTCCTTGTGTTGAAGAAGACTTGATTGTTTTTATTTTTATTTTTATTGATGACGTAGTATAGGAGCAGTCACATGCTGCTTTGTATTCTAACTAAAAATTTCAATGATATTTAATTATTTGAATTAAATAATTCATTGATATTAATTTTGTTTAAGTAAGTTTATCTAAATCTTAGATAAATTTAGTTAATGCATATGTTGTATATTGCATACACCTCCATAATGAACATTCTGTACTTTGGGTTATTTTGACTGATAGGGATGGACATTGCGAATGTTGATCACACTATACCGCCATTGTAGCAGTTACGTGTGCCTCGGAACATCATGTTTGGTATTTCATGATGATATAACAACCGAGAGGATGATTTACTATAGCTTCCCAGCATTCGGACACAAGATGTTCATCATCCTGCACGTGTTTTCTTTCCCGTCGGAATGTGGCCTCAGATAAAATTCCTTTCAAGATGACTGCATGTCATGTTTTTAATTACCTTTGTTGCCTTGCAAGAGGTTTGGGTCTGATAAACTAAATTAGTATAGTGTTCAAAGCTAATTCACCATTTAGAAAAGTAAAGATTCAATTGTAGTAAAATAAAAATTATAAGTTAAAAGAATACAGATAAAACAGTGACTTTGGAACCGTTACGTTTCACATTTAACCGTTATTCAATTTTCCGCTGGAATAAGATAATACATTAGGTTTTCCTGGGATGAACAGGTTTTTCCTTTTCTTCGGTAGTATTTGGTTCTAAGGAATTAGCGACAAATTCTTCTTACATATACATTAGGTTTTCCTGGGACGAACAGGTTTTTCCATTAATTGCTTTAACCAGGAATAATTTAGAGAAAGAGATGGTGACAGGAATTTGCAAGATGAAGAGCGGATGCGAGTTTTGATAGCACTAGGGAAACAGAGTTTAGAAGGCAAAGTCGTAATAGGATTGATTGGATTAGATATGATATTATGTTTTCGATTTCAGGCGGGACAGTAAATCTTTTTATGTTGACGAGCGTCTCAAGGCGTGACAAAACATTTTCTGACGATGACCCTGGTCAGGGGGGGGGGCACAGCCGATTAATGACGTCAACGGAAGTAAACTTAGAGCATGAGATGGGAAAAGACATATCATGAATAATCAATTCGTATCTCAACAAATAGAATTAATTTTATACACATATGAATTTATTACTATGTTTTTAATAAACGTATGCCTATGAAGCTTAGGAGGCAGTAACGCGGGATATGTAGTTAATCTGTGATTAACTAATAAAATCGTTCCTTTCAAAACGTTTTCAAATTCATTAAAATTTTGAATCAATAGACATTACACAACTTATTCTAAGTAACCTCATAACATCTTTTTTAGTTAAAAATCTGCATCTGCTGACAATATCTCTACTACAGAACATTCTTTGAAACACATCTCTATAAATCTAATTCAACTACGCAACTCCTAAACAAAGCAAGATCTCGTGCTGTAGTATAAACCTACACACACCTTCTAGGTATACAGTACGTTCATTGCAACGGGCAATGTTGCCGGTTACAAATAGAGCGTAAACAACGTGAAACCTGACTTTAAACATAGTAAAATTATTATTATTATTATTATTATTATTTTAATACGACATTACACTTCAGCAACTTCAGAACTTATATTTGTTCACGTTCTGGTTTTGGATCCGCATAGTTTAATCTTTTCGTTGAAAAAGATATTTTGGACATTAGGAAAACAAGAACAGTATCATACACTTCTTCTCTAAGTAAACCAAATTCAAATTCAACTTTCGCTCTACATATTTATTAAAAAAAGTGTCACAATTATTATTATGTATTTCGGAAAAATGAAAATAACCTCATCCATCCTTCTTGTGTTGCTAAATCAAGCGACTCAAAGCTTGGCACAGTATTCCGGCGATGTCGTCGATGTTGCTTTTGAAATGTTCAAAGGTGCTGATAACCTTGACAAAGCAGTTGAGGGTTTCTTAGCTGACGATGGAGAGTATCAACCAGCATGCATGGATGCAGTTGACAATTGTGAGTCCTACCCATTTGGCCTTTCCTTTTGAAATATATTGATCTTTTTCTCATTTCTTACCAATCCTATTTTTCGTTGTATATAGATATCACATGCGTCAGTGCACCCGATGATATCGACGAAACAACTTTTCTTGTTAGCCCAACTGTACCAGCCGGAACCCAATTGAAAGATCTTATGGATACCCCAGATTACGACTTGGGCATTGGATTGATCGAAGCATTCACAAAATCTGTGACTTCTTCTGATTGCGACGAAGCTGGTGATTACGGCCTTGCTACCTATGAATGGTTAAGTGGAGCTGATTTCGAGACTCCTGTAAGTGAAATGATGTAAATGCCTTTCATGAATATAACATGGTAAAATTATACCTGACAGCTTTGTGATATATATTCTATTTTAAGGTGACTGTGACAAGTCTAGTCAAAGATTTTATGAAAGACGAAACAAGATTCATATGTGGTACTGGCCCACTCACTGAAGCTGCCAAAGCTATGCTGGGCGACTCTGTGCGAGATGGATCCTTCCAAAACGTCCTTGGCTCTTCTAAAATTACGCTTGCCGAAAAAAACCTTGATAAAGCAATCGAGGCAATTCAATCCGGAATGGATGATGATGTGCAACCTGCATGCATGGATCCTGTTCGAAATTGTAAGTTCAATACATTCAAATGTTGTGTTTTTTTTGTATTTTACTTACTCTCGTGTTTTCCACATACCATTTATGTTCGAAATAGACGTTTCATGCCTTTCCTTGCCCACTGAAGTTGATGATGCAACATTCTTAGCACATCCCCTTGTACCAATTGGTACAAAGCTTGGGGATATTCAAGGAAGTGATTATGATCTGGCAAAGGGCATGATTGATTCTCTTACCGCTGCCGTCAGTCCCGAAGACTGTGATGAAGTTGGAAATGTTGGTCTCGCCAGTTTTGGATGGCTCAGTTCCATAGATTTTGAAACCCCTGTAAGTAAAAAATGAATCTATTGAATCTAAGAATATCGGTCTTATGTCTTCTTTTTCTCATGGATTGTCATACTTGCACAACTTTCATTGAAGATCACTGCAACTACATTTGTAAAGGACTTCTCTATGGACATGGATCGTAGAAGGAAACTTCGGGCAAGGCAGACTCATGCAGATGCAGAAAAATATGTATGTACCACGGGGCCTCTTACGCCAGGTGGAGATGCAACTGATGCTTTGAGTGCTACCTCTGACATTATGAGGGCAGTTGATAATATTCAAGAAGCCATGCTTAGCTTTCTTGATACTGAAAACAGAGCACAGCCTGGATGTGTCCATCCAACTGACAATTGTAAGTGTGTTTTTATGTGTTAAAAATACAAATGTTCTTATTACATTTCTCATCTTTTTTTCTTTGTAATTTTAGATGTTACTTGCATTGATGTGCAAGAAGATATTGATGATACTACTTTCATTGATCATCCACTTGTTCCACCTGGCACGACACTTGGATCTTTGAAGGGAACTCCAGACTACGAAATGGGTAAAGGATTGATCACAGCTTTCACCGAAGCTACAAATTGTTCCTCGGATAGCAATTTTGGTCTTGCAACTTACGATTGGTTGAGCGCCAGTGATTCAGCTACTCCTGTAAGTTGTCATTTGTTTCCATGTAGAAAATTTCAATGTTCAATATTCTGATTCGATTTCTGTCTATTCCTCTATTATTGTCAAAATCATTTATAGATCTCTGCAACCAGCATTGTGATGAATTTCCAAGGATTTGTTGACATGTGGAAAATGACTGATGAAGAAAAGATGGATAACAATGATTGGGAACCCATGACATACGTTTGCGGGTCGGACCCTCTGAACGAAACTCCTCTTTAGATTTAAATCAGGGTTAACACTATATGATGTGCGTTAAGTAGGAACAAATCCAAGTGCCAAAAATTATCAACACCGAGATAACTCTTACGTGAATCATTAAAAAAGTGCACATTTCATAATAAATTATTTATTTTTATATTTGAGTGGGACAAATCCTTGCAAATTTTTGTGTCACCAAGTATTACATAATAAATGGTTTGGAACTTGTCTTTCCTATAGGAATCTATTTTAGAACGGAATCATCAAATTACACGTAATGTTATTTCGCATTCGTTCAAGTACGATGGATGACAAAAGATAAAGAAAGAAAATAGAGTAGCTATTGCATGATTGCCACCTGCTGGAATTAAACTATTATTTTCATTCAATTTGTTGGTGCGCAAACTTCAAGGAAGTAAACACCATTGAATAATGCGCACTAAGCCAATCATATTTTGAGCATCGACAGAAAGATTATTATGCAGTATGATCAACACATGATCTTATTTGATTGCATTACATAGGTTTCCAAATCTCGTCATCGCTTCAAGAATATTTAATGAAGTAATCTGTTGTATAGAGAGAGGAAATGAAAATGGCGATGACTTTTCGTCGTTACAGGATATACGTAGTGCTGTTCACGTAGAAAATTGTGCAAATGAATGCAATTTACTTTCAAGATCCCGCCATTTTTGAATTGAAGAAAAAAAATATTTCTTTTTTTTCTGCTTCTCACACTAAGATTCATGTTACAATCATGATATTCAATTTAATAATCTTTTCTTTGTTCATTCTTTACCGCCATCATTTTTAAAAGAGAAACAAAAATGAGCACGCCAGACTTGAAGGACGAAATGGATGAGTATAATGATAGCACTTCCATTGAAGATGATTACAAAGCCAATAATAATATTGGTGAAGTAAATAAGGAAAAGAATCCAGCGCAGGAAAATTCTGTCAGAAATAATACAACTACTGTAGTTTTGGAAACCCCTCCACCTTCAAGGAAATCTAGAGAGAGCCATCATCCACATACAGAGATACAAAAAGAAGTTTTAGACGAGAATCTCAATTCAAATCCTGATATCCGAGTTTCAGGACTAACAACTCAACAAGCAACGAAGGGAGGGGTGCTCAACACTATGTCTCTCAAACACGACAACATGCTTTTGAGTTCAAAGCAACCTGAAAGGGAAGAAATTTCCTCGTCTTTGAATGCATCATGGCCAGATAATGGGTATTTGACAGGGCAAATGAAATTTACAGGGTTTTCAGGTAATGAGAACAATGATGATTTGTTTTCAGATGCGTTTTTAGACTCTCCAAACCAACAATTAAGTTCAGCATGGGGCCAATCGAATGCATCAAAAAGCTTTGAAATGAATTTGATGGATGATTTCTTCGCCTTTGATCAGTACCTTCCCTCAAGTTTTGAAGATCATAAAATGAATCAACCACTCACTCATCCTGGAAATGATGATCGAACTTATCATCGAGATGCCTATGAAGGTAATGAAGATTGTTTCTCTAGTTTTGTTTCTCCTCATCCTGATATTTTTACAGGTTTGAATAATGTACAGTCTACTAAACAACCAAGCTCCAACAATTTTCCCCTTGTAGAGTTAAAAGTATCTGCTCATATCACGCCGTCATCGGCGGACGCAAGACTATCTAAAATAAGACCTTCAAACGAATCAACAGCAGCATCTTGTACTTCTCCGCTCTTGCCGAGGGACTGCAATGAAATTTTCCAATCAGGGAAAGGGAAAGCTCTTCAAACTCTACTGGAAGCACAGAAAAGAAGATCAATGCGTCCTCCTTCACCGTCTTCATCTGATTCTTCTTACTGTGACGAGATGGAAGTTGCTGGCAATCATGGGCGTGGTAGTAGTTTGCTATCGAAGAGAAAACGATCAAAACTCACTCAAAGGAACAACAAGTTTGCACTTCGTTCCTCCACAACTCCATCTAGAATGTCACCAAGAGTTGTCAAACCTTCGTTTCGAACCATTCCCAAAAACAAAAGTAAGAGCAATAAAGAAAATTTATACCCAGAAGACACCCGAAATCCAGTCCTTCCTGGTTGTCGATGCAAGTATTCACGATGCCTCAAACTGTATTGTGAATGCTTTCAAAAGAAGCTTATGTGCTTGGATTCGTGTCTCTGTGTCTCATGTCTCAATAATGAGGAAAATGAGGAAATCCGAAATGAGGCTATGGAGGCTATTCTAGCTCGAAGACCAGATGCGTTTGAAAAACGAGTGAAAGTTATTGGTGCAGGCTGCTCATGCAAGAAAAATAAGTGAGCTTTTTTTTTATCTGATTCGTTCTTTTCTGTCTTTCCCATTTATTCTCATTTTTTCTCTCATTGAAATTTTAATCCAGGTGTCTCAAAAAATACTGCGATTGCTTCAGTAATAAACTTCCATGCGATCCAATAAAATGTAGATGCAATGATTGCCGCAATATTTACAACTACAAAGATGATGATCAAGAAGAAGAAGAAGCTGAAGAAGAGGAAGTCATTGTACGAAGTGAAGATGATAATGTTTCATTCATGCAATTTCTTTCGGATGTGCCAAAAAGGACTCATGATAATTATGAAACTCATTATCAGGGTGAAGCATATGTTGACAATTATCAGAGTTGTTCTAATGAACAAATTGCAGAGGCTGATAGTTCGGTTATGCAAAACATACATGAGTCAGCTTTGGTGGAAGTATAGATGCAATTTTTTCGTGTTATTTCACTTCAAAAAAAGCAAAATTTCATAGTGACAAGGAATGCACATTTCGCTATTTCAAACAATCTACCAGGACACTAGTTCCTAATTTTAAATATGCTGAAAGCATATCCTGTCTACATAATTTTATAATTTATAAATAAAGCAAAGTTGGAATTCAAAATCTGAATATAGCTATATATTTTTTAGGCAGCGATAATACTCAACTGTCCAACACTAACTTCTTCATAAACTTCGACGGTAGCTGCACCGATTAAATCTGCCTTTACAGTTTCCATGTCTCTAATTTTTAACTCACTTGCTTGTAAGATTACGCCTTTTTCTTTGTCCCTGATGTGCGATATTTGTGCGAATAATTTCAACGGTTTAATGCTATCTTTTTCTTCTCCAGGTAATTCAACAGCTTTCGTTTCTAGTTTAAGAAGCATAAATGGATATAGCGGTTCTTTGAATAGTCCCCAGATCTATTAATGGAGTTAAGAAAGTGTATCTTAGTTATAAATATAATTGCATTTCATACATATTCAAATGAAAAAAAATGAAAAAAAACTTACCCAAAGTCCATCCTTACGATCTTCTGGGTCTTCAGAAAGTTGCCATCTACCCAAAGAAATATTGAGTGCACAACTGTTATCTTCAACAGTATCTCCCTCTTCAGATTGAGATGATACTTGGCGAACACTTCCTTGAGGTGGTTCATATCCATCATCTTCCAAAAATTGCGCATTGACGACAAATAGAATGTCATCTACTTTGCGGCCATTGGTGGAGGTAATACCGTTTAAGATGAAGCGGAGCTTCCAAGTTGTTTCTTCCGTCAATGTGGTTTTCACAGTAATGGAGTCGGATGTCATGGAGAGAGGTGATAATGCAAACTTTTTGTGGGACGTTTGGGGGACAAAAGCATGAAAGGCATTTGCGGTTGCGAAAAGCAACATAGTGATGAGAATGGAACTATGCATGATTTGATAGCGAATGAAGGTGTTTGATGGTTTTGTGCCTTTTTCGGTTCAAAAATGTAAGATGATGTGGGAAACAATTCTTATAAATGAAGACAAGTATTTATATTTTACACACAATCGTCATAGTTCAGGCCATCGTCATGAAAATTTGTACGTGGAGTTTTTAAGTTAATTTTGTGGGCATTTAAATAAACTCTCTGGAAAGTGCTAACCCGGAAATCTGTCATAATAACCATTGGATCAGCAGATGACATGCTTTGGAAACAATTGTTCTTTTTTGTCAATTTCCAACCCAACACGTGAAACTCACACAAGTTATTCCATACCATACATCACCGAGGCAAGATGATGGACCCACGGAATATGAATCATATTGCCTGCATCATCTATATTTTTCTTTTACCACCTACATGTGCATTTTTGCACACAAAGACACAAAACCTTTCCCAGGAAATTCGCAGATTATCAATATCCAACTTACAGACACTACCAACCTTACAGACAATATCCACAATCCTTTCTTCATCTTCATCTCCTTCTGTCAAAAAAATTTTGAAAGCATCCTTGCATTCTAACAAAGATGCAAATCAAGATACTCAACGACGCAAAGAAAAGAAGAACAAATATGCAAACTTTAGCAAAGCAGATCAACGTCAATTGGACCCTTTGGAAGCCATGATTGCAGAATCAAAACAAAAAAATCAAGAAATAAGCAAAGAAAAATTACAATCTAAGAAAGACTCTATCAATCCACAGCAAAGGGCCAATGCAGCCAAATATGCTGCATCAAACAACGAAGATAGTACCAACTACGAATCCACCAACATGCATTTTCCAGATACACGTAGTATCGATCCGTATGATCCCACAACCTATGGGTTCACAGAATTGGGAACTATCTTAGGTGCTCATGGAGTAAAGGGAGAAATGAAAATAAGTGCTAGTACAGGATTTGGAAAGGAACGGTTATGTCAAGCTGGAATACGTCATCTGAAAATGCCCAATCGACGTAGTCCCAGAGAGGTAATATTGCGCAATGGGCGGTATCAGATGGAACATATTTTTTTGATTGAGATGGAAGGTGTTGAAGACCGTGATGCTGCAAAAAGATTGCGTGGAGCAATATTATATGCAAAAGAGACAGAAAGACCAGAAGATGTTGAGGAAGATGAATTTATGATTTCGGAATTAGTTGGATTAGAAGTGTTTTTAGATGAAAAATACGTGGACGATAATTTTGATGATGAAAATAAGATTCACGGGGTATTAGGAAGTTCATCTGTTGGTAAAGTGTCAGGAATTGTGTTATCTGAAGAAATGTGTACTATCCCGGGTTTAGGAAATGATTTATTAGAAATTTGTTTACCAAGAGGTCAAGGTGGATTACCGTCCTGGAAAGATGAGCTTGTTCTTATTCCTTTCGTCCCTGATATAGTGCCAAGGGTTGACCTTCTTGCAAAAGAAATTTACATTGCGCCACCACCGGGATTGCTTGACTTGACCTACTTTCGACAAGATAATGTGAGAATAAAAGGATTCCTTCCCCCTGCCAAAGATGATTAGAACTGAGCAAGTAAAGGAAGAACGACTTAATTACAATTTATAAGCCTATCCATGTATTTCCCATCTAACTTTTAAGCTCGAGCATAGTATCGTGGAAAGATACTTACAATTTTTGTCACCCGAATTTGTTCGGATGTCGTTTGCTTGAAAGAAGCTTTTGCCATACCTTCCTAGTCCACAATATTCATATCACTCTGGGCTATGTCTCCTTGATCCATTGGATGATTTTTTATCTTCTCACTAATTTCTTTTCTTTGCAACACTGCATTTATATTCTTCACCATTTTCTCCTCATCTATATTTAAATCCCAGCATTCACCTTTCAGAGTAGTCATGGTCCTATCTTCTGAATTGTTGATGCAGTATTCTATAAAGGCTTTTGCTACGCCATCAGTTTCCTTATTCATGTGGACGAATAGATTATCCGAAAATGTTTCCTGCAAAGTAATACCCACTCACATATTCGTGAATTACATCTATATGTCCATATTTCCCACAGAATATCATGATGTCCTTTCGAACTATTACAATATGAATCATACTCAAATACTCTATTTAAGCTACCAATATTGTTGCACGCAAGTGTTTTAATCCTGATTCAACTTTATAGTGCTTGAATACATAATGTATCAGAGCATAAATAAAGTGTATTCTCATTGATTATGCATTCATATCATGACCAACTCCTCAAACTCTAGCATAACTTTTATGTATACATGTAGGTTTCAACCATGTTTTCTCTCTTCTTGTGCCCACACACACATTGTATTTCTATTCTATTCAAAATCAAAGCACTCGATTAGGAAAGAAACGTGTTTCTATAAAGTTTGTTTATAAAAAATATGACTTTATTTTTTAGAATGTATTGATTTCTTTCTTTTGAAAGAGAAGGTCGCATAACGCCGCGTATAAAATAAGATTATAAATTTGGCACCCACGTGAATATGCAATGATTTGGAGCTACGGTGTGGGTTGAATCGAAGGGATCTACAAAAGTCATTTGACTTGCAAAAGCATTTGGCTTATAATGAATGGATACTTCCTTTGGTTGTAACAATTCATCCATGATCGTATTATTTTCTTTCGCAAATAATTGCAGTAGTTCCAGATCCCGTTTTGAGTCCAGCAGAGAATGCGCTGTAAATATAATTGGTTTCGTATGAAACGAAGAAGTTTCGTTGGATGTCAACAGATTGGCAAGAGTGGATATCCAGTGAGATTGTAAATTTGGATGACCTATGCCTGGATTAAATAAAACAAATCCATCCCAAAGATCTTCATAATCATTATAGTTTGACTTTGGATGTGAAGAGTCTGTAAAGTATTGCGGAAAATACCCATTGTGACAAATTAGATCTAATTTATGATACTTTGATGAACCAGGTATAGATCGTTGTGGTATTCCCTTTGGCACATCAGGGCCAATAAAATCTATCGTCCAGTGAATGCGACCATTGAAAGAACTTGAATGATTTTGTTGTTGTTGAAAAGATAGATTATTTTCCACATAACAAAGAAATTCTCGCCAATAATTTGTTGGCAAAGTAGCTTCAGCTCTAGCCCCTATGCATAATAACCGAATGTGTTGTATCGTTGAAGTTTTGGGAACTGAAGAAAGAAAGTGATGACTTTGCGATGCCAAAGTCAGTGGATAGGACAATGAATGGCTAATGAGCTGCATGGCATATTTATCGTGATCATTTGATGGAGAACGTTCTTTTTGTGAATCTAAATAAACTTGAGATGGTAATTTCCAATTACGAAATTGTAGGTATTCCTCAAAAGAATTAAGGTCATTCGTTGATGACTTCATTAATGAATTAGATAATGAAGCAGAAGGTAGTTGTGGTGTCTCAAGAATTTTCCGTGCTATTGACGGATTTTGTTTGGCCCAATCTCGAGCTGAAAGAAATGAACTTTGTTCGCGATTGTTTGATAATTCATTGTTGAGGGATGTAGAAAAGCTGTAACTCCTGTTCTTATTGATTACAGCACTCGATGAAAGTCTTCGACAAGAATTTGTGAGCAACATTATGTTTGATTGATACATATTCAATCGGTTTATAAGAACGCGTGTCATCTTTGATGTTGGTGGGAAAACAACCTTGTACGAATTGCTAGCATGGTCCTTTACAGTGCCAACAGCTGAATGATGATGTTAGATGACAGCGAAGTACTATGTAATTGTATTCAGGTAGGGTTTGCGTCAAAAAGCATAAAATCGTTGTATATATGTCTCTTTACACATAAAGCTACATACCAACCACCAGCAGTAGATATGTAATTCACTTCAAGGAAAACAGGCTTAATCAAAGAGTTAAGCGTTCTTTTTCATTTCTCATCTCACATAATAAATACATTTTGCAAAATTGGCACATGCATCAACAAATCCTCCCAAATCCCTTCCAAAAACTATCCGAAGACAACGGATTAATTCTCCGAATTACAGCCTTAGATGATCAGTGCATTTTAGTCCTAAAAAATCGACCTGCTCCACATTATGATCGAGTATGGTACAAATTTACAATCCATACTAAAACATGGACAAAATTGCCAGATCTTCCAGCGAAACAAACCAGAATTGGTTTTGTCCCAAATATAATAAAACATTGCGATCATGTTTATATTACGGTGGTTTATAGTGCCCTTACCTTTTGGAGGATAAAATATCAGAATGGGGAATTCCTATCCGGTTGGGAACAGGTTCCAAAGGTTGAATTATCAATCTATGGATTTGCCATGATATCTGATAACACTTCTCAAAGAATATATTTTTCTGGGGGATATACTTATAATGACACCTATGATGACCGAATCACGAAAAAATCTTTAGCGTATGTTGATACTCAACAAACTTGGAATTGGAAATATACAAATATGGAAGCACCTATGAAACGACGAGACCATAAGGCAATCAAAGTTCAAGATGAGATTTATCTTTTTGGGGGATTTGGATATAGTGATGCCAACGAATCCTTAGGTCATATTTATAAAGTCCATGTTTTCAATATTAAAACTGGGAAATGGAGGACTGCAACAAACATACCAAGTGATAAAAATACAAAGGAATTATCCATCTCTGTTGTACATGATCGATGGATTATATTCACAAATCGAAAAGGCGTTGATGCTTTCTTTGTTCTTGATACTCGATCTAATCTATGGTATTCAGGAGGTGGAAAACATGGCTTCTCATTTTTACAAGGATATGATCATCTCAAAATGGTATCATTGAATGATTCAATAGTTTTTGTATTAAGGCAAGAAGAAGAACCTCAGCAAAATATTTTTTATTCCATGCCATATCAATGGTTACATCCATGGATAGCCGTAGGTGATATTGTTTCATTACAGCAGCTCGTGTTTCATGGAAGAGCTGCCCCCAAAAAAATCTCCAATAGTAGTAGCCCTTCGTCTGATCAAGTAAAGAATGATCTTATTGTGATACAGAAATTGATATTGGATTTGAATGATGATTTATTTCGAACAACACTATCATTTCTGATATACAAATCCAATTCACGCATTGTAACACAATAATGGAATTAGATCGACCAAAATACAAAAATGAAGCTTATAATGATTGAGCATAAATTCTATTTTCTTCCACGAAATATTTATGGACTTTTGTATAGTTATGACAATTATGTATGATAGATTTTAGTTCTGCTTCTAAAAAAAATATAATTATCACTCATCAGTCCATTGTAAAATTTACTGGGGAACCATAGAATTGAATAAAACTACATAGATTAATATCATGCTCTAAATTAAGCAATTGTACCTCCATTGTCTTCAACTTTGTCTATACCATCAGCCTGCAACAGATCAATAAGTCTATCAAATGGAAGCAACTCTAATGGATCTGCTCCTTCTTTGACGTCCCAAAAACATCGCAGAGTACGTGAATTCAAAGAAAATCGAACCATATACTTACAGAATCTCTCTTCATTTAGACTCTGCTCATCCTCCTCCATTGAATCAGTTTTATCGTCGTCTAAAACTTCATATAATTCCAATTTTAAATATGATCCATACTCAGGCCACTCAGATGGCTGTTCAAGTCGAAATGCAGATAATAAACCGATCAAGGTAGAATCATGAGCACTAAAGATATGTAGGCGAATATTTCCATCCGAATTTATTTCTTCTTCAATGTTTTCCACCATTCGTTTCATCATGGGTTGCATTGATAGATAGGCTAGACGTGGATGACGCAAATTCTCAAACCATTTCCATGCAGCATGAGAGGTCACTAAGTGTTGATCGTCGGTGGATATACTGGAAGGGAGTAACTCACGAATTGCTAAGCATTTAAGAATCTCTGATAGTTGAGACCAGGGTAATGGTCTAGTCACTGTTGTCGATGTAAATTCTTCCATTTCATTTTCTTCTTTTTCTTCTCCAACTCCAAACGTAACATCTTGATATCCATCTCCTAAAATGTTTTCTTTTAGTAATATTTGAGTGAGGCGGATTCCAAAATCCTTCATTTCATCCTCTTTTTTTAAGATATACAACCGATTGGACAATTTTTTTTCAAGTTCTACTTGCTCCTTAGATCGACGTGGTTGAGGATCAGGAATCATAGTACTGGTGTAACGTGCATCAATTTTGATAATATTTTCAATCCGATCATGAATGGGATCATTTTCTTTGTATGTGGTAGACTGAGAAGGAATGCCATCGGGGAACAACCCAATTAAAAAACCTTGGACACTTTGAATAGTTCTGGGAAAATCAGTACTGCAAACACTTATTGTTTCTGTTGTGAGAGGTACTTCAGGTGTAAATAAATGATTAGATATAATTTGATACATGCATCCCATTTGCTTAATGATTTCTATGGGCGTGGATATTGCCGATTCGTCCTTATTATTTTCTTTAACTTCCTTGTCACCTTCAATGGATATTGGTACTTCTTTCAAAAGTTCTTCACGTATTTTTGATCCTAAATCCACCATTTGAAATAACCCAAGAGTTGTTAATTGACCAAAAAAACCTTTTCCACCTGCCGCATGAACAGCTCTTGCTGATCCCTCTTCTCGTTTGATATATGTCCCTAGAGCAATATTTTGTAAAATATTTGTATTGGGTAAGGTATCTTTCCAAAAGGTTTCATTTGCCATGGGTGTTATGGGAGTTCGATCACCATGACGATGAACTAATTGAACTTGTCGCAAAATAATCTTTTTAGGTGCTACTTCCTCTTTTATTGCTATATCCTCAGAAGTTGTATCGGAAGAAGAGAGAGATGAACCTCCTCGTATAGCAAACAAGTTGTTCGTACCGAATGTGCTCGAGGCTTGCTTGCGATGAAGCATAGAATTTGTAGATATGGTTTTTGGATGGAAAGGTTGAGATACTAAAGAAGTTGCTGACGCATGCTGGCAACGGAATAAAGGAGTTCCCATACCACTCCAAATGAATTGACGTGATGCACCATACATTGCAACAAAGAAAGAAAAAACAGTGAATGAACCTGATGATGAAAACCGAGCCATTGCTTAGGAGATCGTAGATCCTGATGATATGAATGTTGTTTGTCCTCGAGAATGAATTTATCTATCTATAGTGTAATTGTTTCAGGAATCTCTCATGTGCTTTCAATATTCTTGAACTGAATGTGTGTTTGATGAAGTATGTTCGTACGTGTGTTTTGTCTAATTGTTGTAGAGTACTCATCATACAGCAATCGATGCTTCTTCTCTTGATGCCATCATTCAACGAGACTCATTTTTTCTACTTTATGCTATGACGTCATTCTTTGCAAGATGACATGAAACGTAAGAACCAGCAGATAAAAAAATGAATTTAAACTGGATAAAATGTTCAAACTTGTATTGTTGTTGATACATCATTAGCATATTCATAATAGATGCAGCAAGATTTTGGAGTTCAACAAATGGATCATAAAGTTTAATTTCTGCAGTTATTGATACATACACATACAGTTTCATTTCACTTATTTGCAATCATAAATTAACGCAAGGTTTCTTGTTTCAATTATAATTAGCATCGCTTAGATAGAAAGTCATACTCAAAGTGTATTTTCGTCATTCCAATTCCAATTCCAATTTGAATTCGACTTATTCTACTCTTATGGTTGCAGGTCCCATAATATTATTCAAACAAGCCAACCTAGCTGTAGGATATTTGGGAATTTTTGAGTCTTCATAATCAGAACGTTCCAGCCAGCCTTCACATTCAGAGTCGACGAAATCGACAGCACAAAATGCGCATTGCCCTCCGCCACCACAGTTTCCAAGCTTTTTTTTCAAACCGCGGTACAACTCCACTTTATTGGCTAAAAGAGTCTTACGTAAGTTATCTCCTACCTTCGCATCCTCTATAAAAAGAGTTTCTTTTCCTTCTTGAATGATTTTTAATGTAACTTGAGTACCTATATCATACTCGACCATGTCTTTTCCACCATCTTCACTAATTGCACCATCCTCCGTAGAAGCTACAGCACTGGGATCTTCAAAGGCAATCTCTACTGGAGAAGGAGCATTGATGATCTTATCCATGACATCATCAAACGAGAGGGATCTACAATCTTCTCCCATTACTTGAATTACCTTGCATCCAACCAAGGTATCTTTATAATCGCAGGCGTAAGCAGAACCTGATTCAACAAGTTCTTCAACTTTAACTCCTTTAGGTGCGTTTTCTTCTACTTCTTCCAGAATCATCCCTAATGGTTTTTCAAGGGATACAGAAATCATGCTTGTTGAGGCTGTGGTTGACATGAACAAGTTAGAAGGGGAATATTTGTTAACTTTGGTGGAGGGGAGGAAGGTAAAACCCATGGATGGTTTCAAGAAAGTCCCCGAAAGGAGGACACACAGCGAAATGGGAGATGCGAGTTTCATTATGTACATTTTTTCGATTATGTTTTTTGAACTCAAAATGTAGGTCTTTCAAATTGCCTTTCGTTACTATTGATTGTTGCTTTGGATGTTTAGATTTGTGCAGGTGCAGTACTCTCAACGCTTGATCTGTCTCCTTCGATGAAATAAGAAATTGTGAATAAGTTGTTCTTCGGTAAACAATGTTGCTTACGTTTCATGGAATTCATCATTTTAATGACGTCACACTATAGCTTCTTAAATAAATTCAATATCAATTCTGTTGGCCATGTATGAATATTTTATTTTTATTTCTATTTCCTCATCTTCTCACAAAAGAAGTTTTTCAAAGAGGAGAAGAGTCCCCAAGTTCTCTAGCACGAAAATTAAGCAATGCATTTTCATACTGATAATTCCTCAGATTGTCTGTTGCAGCTTCCCATCCCCAACGCAGAGCTTCCTTTCTTGCAGCAATGGAATACTTCTTACGAAATTTCACATCCTGAAGCTGTGTCAAACGTTGTACAAATGCGTCCGTATCACCTGGAGGGACAAGGAAGGATGTTTTTTCATCTTCGATCATATCTGGGATTCCTCCTGCATTAGCAGCAACTACAGGAACACCACTTGCCATCGCTTCCAAAACTACAAATCCCAGAGTTTCACTATCACTGGGCATAACGAATGCATCAGCCGAGGCAAATGCTTGACTTAATGAATCCCCAGTTAATTGTCCCGTAAAATGAGTGTTCGTTCCCTTAAAGTAACTTTTTAGCTCCTCTGATTGTGGGCCTTTTCCCACCATACAAAGCCTAGCATTGGGCATTTTTTGTAGCATAGGCTTGATATCTTTCAATCTCTTTTCACTTCCCAGGCGACCGACAAATACAATAAGAAAATCATCTGGGTTTCCTTCTGTCATGCGATTACGCATTTCTGCATTATTGAACTTTGGATGAAAACGTTTTGTATTAACTCCCTTACTCCATACCTCAACACGAGGGACTCCATTTGCGACAAGTTGATCTCTCATTTGAGAACTAGTAACTAATGTTAGATCCACTTTGGTGTGCACTTGCCGTATAAGCCACCAACAAATTTGTTCCACACCTGGAAGAAAGCCAACGTATGATTTTCCATAAGTTGGCAAATGCGTATGATAGCTAGCCACTTGTTATTAAGAAATGAACGCAAAATTTCAACGTGAATGATCTGAAAAGAAAAATGCATGATTGGAATGATCACGATAAAGACTTTTTGTTTGAATGGCTGCATCTTTACTTACCTAAAGGGATACGCATAACTCGAGCATACACCATTGCTGTCAAAATGAGAAATCCCCTGTAAAAAACAACAGACAGTGAGAATTATCATTATTTTAAGAAAACAAAAACGTGATATAGACGACTCACGGACTTGTAACGTGGATTAGATCGGGCTTGAGTCTATCTATCATTTTAGCACCTTTCATCTCAGGCAAATCCAAAGACAAGGTGAGAGTGTTATAAAATGGAAATATAAACCCGTAAGTGTGTGCGATTTTAAATCCTTGAAACTTGTCTGGTAACATTGTCGGGTCTGTTCTTTTGTCTGTGGTTACAATTTCTACCTTATCGCCTGCTTTTTTCAGGTATGTCAGCATTTCTTTGAATCTGTTACTATAACCAGAAACATATGTAAAGGGGGTAGGCTCAACAAAGAGAGCTATTTTGCGTGGCGGTGCAGGTATATTGTAGTTGCTAGAAATGACACTAGAGGTTGCTGCATTCATTTTGGTGTCAGGATTGAAAGCATCACAGCTGAACATGCACAAAAGAATTATGGCAAAAGTTACAAACATGCATCTTGCCATGATTGTGAATCTATTAAATTTTTTTAATAGGTGCTGATCAGATTGTTGAATGAATTATGAGAACCAAGAAGATTAAAGGTTGATTTCATTTCGTAAAGATTTTTTATGAGCAAATCTTGATGGCACTTTTAAAAAAACAGATGACACACAAATTTAAGGATTTTCTGCGAGGTATGATCGTACATGCGAGGCACATGCTGATTCCAAATTGAGAGAAGTTTTAGTGTTTCTAAGTATCCTCAAGCAAACCTATGCGTCGATTAGTACTGATAGACCCAAAATTGTTTTTTTTATTTAACGATTGACATGAGGCACGACCGAATGAAGTATGATTATTGACGTACTTATCATCATAATTTACATCCAAAAAAATACACTGCGGAGTGACGGCAGCATCCAGAGCATTATAATTGCAAACGGCATGACGCTTTTTCATTTTTCGCCAATCATTTTTTGCGATTTTTTTGGCTTCAAGTTAGGTTGGGGTAGAATCCAAAAAAGTAATATTTATGTAATTTTTCAAGATT
>Ga0209092_10000972_pt1 | contig 29047 bp, 25 predicted proteins | sample FraStrMetagenome_FD_187446 | JGI IMG/M metagenome (GOLD analysis project Ga0209092, IMG submission 187446) | Marine eukaryotic phytoplankton communities from Arctic Ocean - Fram Strait ARC3M Metagenome (SPAdes) (version 2) | ecosystem: Environmental > Aquatic > Marine > Oceanic | place: Fram...
AAATATTGGAACAAAACTGACAAGTTACAGAGCAATCACAGCGTATTGCACGTAGAAGAGTATTATAGGTCTGCCATCATGGTAGACCTCATCCTCGAATGGTAGTCCGGCATACCTCAACGGTATATCTCTACCATACCACTTTGGTAGACATCTGCCACGTCTACCCGGAACCCTAACTATTATCGTATGATATTTTATAAAGACGTAGCCATTTTTACGAAGACGTAGCGGATTCCATACACATGTTATAAAGACGTAGCGGATTCCATACAAATTTGCACGAACACGTAGCCAAATGGAAAACATTTCAATAACACGTAGCCAAATTTAAAAAAAAAATTAAAATATCCTTTATTTTATTAACTTCTACTCTTGTACCAGGTATTTATTTATATTGTGGAAGATACTTTGGTGTTACGTGTGTAAACATTGTTCGAAATACCCGCACTTCCCTCGCTACAGACATTTTTTCCAATGCCGTAAAGATCGTAAAGAACTACTGTGAAACGTGAGGAAACATAAAAAGCGTCCGAAGGATCATAATTGAGAGGAAAGGAAAGGACTTGAAAGAGATTCTTAATGAATCAATACACAAGCTGCTGTCATCTCTCTATCACACACATCATAGAATAACTTATAATGGGAACTTACTTGAGTACGCCGGTGCTTGAGAAGAATTGCGATACTGGATGTGTCAGTAGAAGGTCGACGGCGAACTTCGGACATGATGATAGCATTGTTGAGGAGAAAGTACAGGAAGACGAGGAGCTCAGCTTACTTTGGGTGGCAGTGGATATGCAGGGTTGGAGAAAGACGATGGAGGATGCGTTCATTGCTGAAGGGGATGTTTGTCCCGCGGGTTCACAAGATAATTTAACGTCTTGCTTTGGTGTGTTCGATGGACATGGCGGATCCGAAGTAGCTCTATTTTGCAAGAGGCATTTTGTGAAGGAGTTGACTAAATCTGAAGAGTGGATATCAGGGGATATTGGAAAAGCATTGGTTCGAACCTTCCACAAACTTGACGAAAAGATCGACGATGAAGCAAATAGGTGCGTATCAATCAATGTTCATATGTTTGCACTTTTTTGATGACAGCATTCTAATGGAGAATTTCGTTGTAGGAAGGAACTTGCCCTACTAAAAGAGGAGGGCAATGCAAGGGCACAACCAGCACCCTCTTCGGGGGGAAATCTTGTTAAGGATCATCCTAAACCTGACGACACCAAAGAAGATGAAAACTTAATATCGCCGGCAGTTATAGAGAGCGAAGAAGTAATTCCGAAGACGAAAAGCACGAATGTTTCATCAGGCGATGCTATTATTATTTTTCAAAGGCTTTTGTCTATGGGAAAGAAGAACGGCGAAAATAACAAGTCGGGAAACTCTTCAAGTAAGCTAAGGTGGTCACCGAGAAGACTTACAAAGAAAAAGTTGGATTCGGAAGATTCTAAAGGTATGTTACATTGTAATCCACTAATTATTAGTGACGAATCTCCTAATGTATATTGTCCGCCTGTTATAATAGATGGAAATCCTCTCACTGAGAGGGTCGTTGAAACAAATGTTTCTTCACCGCCCAAGTCAAGTCCACCACCCAAACCCAAAACTTCTCCAAAAATGTCTCCTTCCAAAGTTGGAAGTAAGTCGGAGCACAGTGTTATGTCGAAACTTTCAACTTTTTCGTCACAATCACGAAAAGGAATAGGTTCACCACCAATTAGCGCTCTAGACCTAGCGTCGCAAAGTAGTTATCAAAAACAAATTTGCACCTTGGAGGATCACCCTATTCATGCTGGTTCTACTTCTGTTGTAGTTGTTCTAAGTGGAAAGGAACTTATTGTCGCCAATGCAGGAGATAGTAGGGCAGTTTTATGTCGAGCTGGTGGTCATGCAGAAGCATTGAGCGAAGATCATAAACCAACTCAGGATGGTGAAATAAAGAGGATTGTTGCAGCAGGTGGTTTTGTAAATGATTTCGGTAGGATAAATGGTAATTTAAATCTATCTCGATCAATCGGTAAGTATCATGATCCATTTGAAAATCGAAAAATACTTTGGAATTTTCTTCTCATTTTCCACTTTCTAAGGAGATTTAAAGTACAAGCAAAACAAAAAGTTGCCTCCTTCTGAACAAATGATTACAGCCGAACCTGACATTACGAAAACTAGCGTTGCAGATAACGATGAGTTTATTATAATTGGATGTGATGGGATTTGGGATTGTCTAACAAATCAAGACGCAGTTGACTTCGTTCGGGAAAGAATTGATACAACAGCACCCACGGAAATACTCCGAGAGATGCTTGACTCGATTGTTAGCGAGAATCCACGAGCCTCTGCGGGGATCGGTGGAGATAATATGACCGCAATGGTGATCGATTTGTTACCATCTATGAGAAAATATAATAGTATAGACGCTAAAATGTCGGACGAACCGTGACATTGGGATGAACAGAGCACGCTTTCTACAACAAGCAAGCATTTTAAAAATACGACATTTTGTGGGTCGTCAACCTGTGATGGCATAATTTTACAACTATTTATTGGCCAGAAGGGAGCATAGGTACTTGTAGCTAAGTTTGTCAAAAGATTTACAACATCTTAGAAGAAGACTAGACACACGCAGAAGTGCTGCCTAGGTCAACACTTCTTTTGTATTTGATTATAAGAATTAACCTTACCGCTTATATCTACTCTCAAGATCAGCGTGTACCTCGTACATTTTATTCGAGAATATATACTATATTTACGCTTTTCTACACTGAACCCGAAACATTTCGTCGCTTACTAGAACTTATTGAGGATGATAGGGAAAATATATCCAGGAAAATATGTCAGCACGGTCGTTAAGTTTATTACATGCCATACGAAAAAATGTGAGGCATGATTCCAATCGGATCAATGCCAGTTTCACTTTCATAAATTATATCCATGGGTTGGCTATCCGCGTCCAAACTTTTACGGCCCGCCTCTAAAATGGCCGTTCCTTGTTTCGTAGTATGAATAGATGCGATAGATCCATCGTTGTAATCACTTTCTTTTGATTCACCGCGATTGATACTTGTGCAAGCGTCGATAAAATTTTCGAAGCTCTTAACGCCATAACTTTGCTGCCCAGAAAACTTTCCATTCGTAGGTGTGTATTTCATGAAAAGTGGATTAACACTAGCAAAAGGCACACCGTCTTTCGCAACAGTGCAACCTCTATGCGCTTGATCAACGGTTATCTCACCTTTTGCTCCCATGTAGAAGAACCTTTGCTGCGAGTGAACATCTGACTTAGGTGCCACCCATGACGATGTGTATATGCCACATCCCAAACTTTTATCATCCATATTTTGCCACTGAACTGTCAATGTTATTGAATCTTCAGTATCAATTCCTCTTTCCTTTGCTACACCTGACGATGATGTGGCAGTGACTCGAATAGGTCGAGATTTACCATGCAAAATCCACTCACTAAGATCGATATGGTGGGAGTTGAGATAATATGAAATATCTGAACTTTTTCCAGCCCAAGCTTTGAAAGTATCAAGCTGATGTTTAGGTTGAGACATGTACGCATACATATACTGAAAGTTACCAAGATCAGCTGCCCTATCGCGCGCGTCTGCATAAAATGGATCCAAACGCTTGTGAACTTCCACAGCCACTAACACTCCCTGTTTTCGCGCCTCTTCCGCAAGAATAAGGTGATGTTCCAGATTTTGAACAACTGGTTTCGTTACCATCACGTGCATACCTTTCTTAACACATTCCATCGCGATATCAAAATGAGTATCATCTGGAGTGAATACAATCGCAACATCTCCTTTCTTAAACGTGTCCGAGGCAGTCACGTAAGCCTTCGGATCAACTTCATAGTCGCTCGGAAAGGTTTCGCAAGTGAGGTCCATCCCAGAATACACATCACCAATACACCGCTGCATATGAGCTCTAATCCCTGGAAACTTCTTCCCGTTTACACCACACATCCCAAGCCTATCAATTTTATTCCTCCTCCTCATGTCAAACATTGTCAAAGCAACGACGCCAGCGCCCTTGTCACTATCAGATGCGGTACCGCCCACATATCCGGTGGTGTATTCACCGGTTCCAATCATTAAGACATCCACTTTATCACTCATCTTCTTCTCCTTGCAGATATTTATATAGATTTTAATGTAAGGAATTTTTAAGGTTATGACCTCTCTTTCTTGAAAGCTTCTCGATTTAATGTGAAAGAATATTGAGTTCACCGTTCACAACATGTCAGTATCGTGTACTCGCGCGTATGGACAACCTTTGACTTCTGACATCATTCTCGTGTGTGTTTGGTGACATTTGAAATGTGTGAGGGCCAAGGAATTTCTCGTAGCATAAAACACATGAAATTTTTTTCCCATATGAATATTTGACTCCCTTATCGGGACTAAATAATACCGGTGCTTGATTGAGAAGAGTTCTCGAGTTTCGTGAAAAGAAAAAAGGAAAACAGAAATGTTTACTCTACACCTCTCTCTCTGGAGAGACGTGAAGAGGGATTGATTCATGCATGAGTGATTGATTGTTATTAGTACTATTGATTGTTATTAGTACTGTCAATCGCTATTTGCACACGTAAACTCGCATGCTAATCAAATTGGAGCTGCTTTATTTTGAAACGCATGCACGCGCTGACGGCAGATTGACTCTTCGAACGATTTTCTGATCATATTTCGTAAACTGTACTGTTAACAATCATGTAGCAGCTCCCACTGCTCATAATGATTCATTTTTATCCACAAAATACTCGTTTCCTTAACGCACTTTCATGTTTTTAAAGCGTATTGTGACTTACCAACTACTTAACCCACTTGATATTCTAATTGTGGAAAAGCATTTTTCTCAGGTTTGTCTGTCTCTATCAGTAGATCTAGTTGCCAAAACTGGTGTATTTAGCGAGCACTAATCAAATACTTCAAGCAAGGAAATTGAGGAAGAATCTAAGGAAAGCTCTTTTAATTTACAACAAGATGAATGGAAAGGCGCCTCGATTGGCTGCATTCGTACTGACTTCGTCTTCGTTGAATTTCAATCAGAACCTTGTTGTTCATATACTTTTGGCGATTTAATGTTGTTACCTCTTGTCAACTTTGTTTGTATTAGAATTGACTTCATCGGCGGCATTCATCCGGGATAAAGTTTCGCTACTAACGCTAAAAATGAATATATCACACAAGTTACTTCTACAATTCGTTTTACATAACTGACATTATTCAATAAGGAACTTACGTTGAGCATGATAGGGTCTTGTTAGTTTTTGCATTGCTGTTGTGATGTCATATTGAGAAGTAGAGGTTGCGTATTATTATTTTTTGCGAGTGAATTTCTTTTGCAGCTCTGGGTGCGAAAGGTTTAAAAAAACAGGCTTTACATTGCTTTGAGGACACCATCAATATCATGAAAGCCTGCGATGACTTTAAACGCAATTGCCCCTACCACGTCCATTTTATAGCCTCCTTCTTGAATAAAGAGGGTTGGAACTGAGGATAGATCTCTTATCATTGAACCCTAGAACAGAATATAATGAAGAGACGATGAAAAATACCGAGAAATAGGAAAAACATATGATTACATACCATTTTCCAATAATCATCAGCCTGCAGACGAAATCCTGCCTTCGGGACAGCAACATCGTCTCCTTCGTAAGTATCGAGACCTAATGAAACGATCAAAACGGTGGCACCAAATCTAGATATTTCTTCAAGAGCTTTTTCCAAAGCACTTGAATAAGTATCAAAAGTTGTACCTAAACAGAAATTGTTGAAGTCAAAATGAATCTACTGATAGTAAAGATGACAAGATTTTTGCTACAACATCATACCTGCTGGCAATGGTATATTCAAGCATGTTCCAAATGCTTCACCTTTGCCGCGTTGATCTTCCCAACCCGAGTTAAATGGATATTCGTCTTTGGGGTGACAGTGAATAGAAACCACAAAGACAGAAGGATCAGAATAAAATATTGACGATGTACCGTTACCCGCGTGATAGTCGGTATCAAGAATAGCAATTTTTTTATGGTTGAATTGCCCTGACTGTAAGTATCTAGCTGCCATCGCAGCATGGTTTACATAACAATAGCCACCAAAGCTATCGTAAGATGAGTGGTGCCCAGGGTGTGTACAAACAGCATACGCACTGTCTCCATTTTCACCGATTTGCTTTAAAGCAGCGAGAACTACAGCTGCATCCCAATTCAATTCATTAACAAGAGAGAGGACAATCGGAGTACACCTTTAAGGATGATTTTTTCAGCTAGTCGTATGAGAAAGTAGTTTGTTGAGAAGTGATCAAATCTCATATCTCATAACTTACGTGTCAGTGCAATAGTAACCAATAGCACCCATTACATTGGAACCTGCTCGTTGGCTGTCTCGATCTCGATGTAGAGGAGTCTGACTGGGGACCAGGGGAGGAATCTCATCACTTGAGCTCGTTTGAATGAAAGAAGGATGAAAGTTTCCTCTGTCTCGCCTTTCACCCAGGTCCACCCATGCATCCCATGCTGACAAAAGAAATTTTAACATCGAAACGTCGTGAACATTTTTGTACAAGTCTACAAAATTCTACATATACGAATGCGATGCCATGAAAAAACAAAACTCGAAATAAAAAATACGCAATATCCTTACCACCGGCGCCGAGGGGTATTGGATTGAGAATATGGGAAGGCTTTCATAAAAAACATCATCAGCCGATGGAGCAGCAGCTGCAATACTTGCTATTATCAAATTTTGCCTCAGACGTGGCCTATTAAATTCATCTAATTCATCAATTTTTTTCTTCGCTTGACAATCGGACGAAATGGAATGGGCAAAAACGTGAAAGCACCGTTGTTGAGAATCCGAGGACGACATTTTTTGATGACATCAAGGAACCTTACTCCGAACGAAATTAAAGACGAAAACTATCAAAGCTGCTATCTGAATCAAATTACACGTAAAACGTAAATGGATGTTACAGTAACCCCGCAGTCTTACTTCCGCCCAACCATCGGTCAACAGAATCCTTCGTAATTGCCAGATGTGTGACACTCTATTTTTTCTTTACAACTTTTTCTTTTTTTCTCCTTCTCCATAATATTTTTACACTGAAGCACATGATAGGGCATCAACTTCCGCCGAACTTATTGCGAAGTTTATGATAATCAGAACCTCAACCGTTTGAAAACTACCTACGCAGCACGCAGCGCCGCCATGACCATGACCGCCATCCATTTTATGAACATACTGGTGCTTTCTTTGTCAATTCCTACGACTTCGAAAAGAATTTAATTGGAGGGTGATATTCTGGTTTATTCCACAAACAACTAGTAATAATATTGGTTACGACTTCGGCATTGTGTTTTGGGGTGCGGACGAATTGTGGGCTTCCATTCGAAAAAGATTGCAGACGTTCATTAAACATTAATGGCTCGAATCTTCCAAAAGTGAAGAATGAGCAAAGGTTATTCAGGGAGCACCACCAATACAATCGCTACGGACCCAAAGATTTTGCACCTTCTGAAACGGTACCAACAACAACAACCGAACCCAAATGCCCCATTGACGAAAGAAGCTTGCGTGACGCATTTAATTACCAAGCATCGGGAATATCGCAAAAAAGTTAGTGACTCTCCTGAGTACTTAGACACGTTAAGGGATCTTGTTGAATCTGTAATAATTCAATTGAAACAGACCAAGACGTTGAATGATCCCCATGTAGGGAAAAAACGAAAGCTTGGAGGTCAAGAGAAAAAATTGGATGAGGAGCACGAGAAAGACGCCCGAGAAATCGAAAAAATTGTTAAGAGATCAAATAGTTCAAGTATGCTTAATGCCAGCTTACGGTCAAATTATCAACATCGCAAGCTTGCTGATGACGCGGTTGTCGCTAGTCCCAAGAAAGTGGCTGATAGGAATGAGCATGAAGATTCACCTGGTGAAGGAAATGTTAGTAATGTAAAGGTTTCTTCGTCGTCTGCGAAGAAGTCCTCGAAGACGAATAAACACAAGAAGAGTTTGCGAAATACCAGTGGTAATGCAAGCGGCGGGTTTTCACAAAAGTCCTCAGAATGTTCATCTATTGTTGAGAGACCTTCAACACGCTATTCAGACTTGGGTGGAATTGATGATACATTGAAATCAATTCGAGAATTAGTTGAATATCCGTTAACACATCCAGAAGTATTTCAACACTTGGGCGTTGAACCACCTCGTGGAGTTCTTCTACGAGGACCTCCTGGAACAGGGAAAACTCTCCTAGCTCACGCAATCGCTGGTCAACTTGGTGTTTCTTTTTTAAAGGTTTCAGCTCCTGAAATTGTTAGTGGGATGAGTGGTGAAAGTGAACAAAAACTACGTGAGCTCTTTGCTGCTGCTTCGGATGCTGCGCCAGCGATACTGTTTATTGACGAAATTGATGCGATAGCTCCAAAACGAGACGGTGGTGGGGCAAATGCTCGTGGAATGGAGAAGAGAATAGTTGCCCAGATGCTGACCTGCATGGATGCGTTGGCTCCCGGAAACAATGCAAATGGAAAAGCAGTTATGGTACTTGGTGCTACAAACCGACCAGATTCGCTAGATTCTGCGTTAAGAAGGGCAGGACGCTTTGACCGTGAAATCATATTAGGGGTACCTGATGAAGCTGCTCGAGTGCGCATTTTGAAAGTCATGACTTCACGCATGCGTTTGGATGGAAACTTCGATTTTAAAGTAATTGCGAAGAAAACCCCTGGATATGTGGGAGCAGATATTCGATCGTTGACCAAAGAGGCAGCCGTAATCGCTATTAATCGTATTTTCAAAGACTTACTTGTTTGTGAAAACAACGACGATTCTTCGAATCAAAAAGCCAGCGGGGTACTAACCACCGTTCCGCTTTCATCAGAACAATTGGAACCTCTAAGTGTAACCATGACAGATTTCTTGGAAGCTGTTCTAAGAGTTCAGCCATCATCGAAACGTGAAGGATTTGCCACCGTTCCTGATGTTTCATGGAAAGACATCGGGGCTCTTGAGTCAATACGAGAAGAATTGACTTTGTCAGTCCTTGAACCAATATCTAATCCAGAAAGATTTCAAGAACTTGGATTACCTCTACCAGCAGGAGTTCTGTTGTATGGTCCTCCAGGATGTGGTAAAACTCTTTTGGCTAAGGCTATTGCTAACGAAAGTGGAGCTAACTTTATAAGTGTGAAGGGGCCTGAGCTATTGGATAAATATGTTGGGGAATCTGAACGCGCTGTTCGACAAGTATTTGAGCGAGCTAGGGCATCTTCTCCGTGTATCATCTTCTTTGATGAGCTTGATTCTTTATGTCCGAAACGAGGCAGTGATTCAGGTGGAGGAGGCGTATCCGAACGCGTTGTAAACCAGCTACTTACTGAAATGGATGGCCTTGAAAGTAGACGAAGCGTCTTTGTAATCGCAGCAACAAACAGACCCGAACTGATTGATCCCGCAATGATGAGACCGTAAGTTATAGATGTACGACGTGATTGTTAAATTATACCGTTTCAAATGCTCACGTTTTATTTAATTCAGTGGACGTCTCGATAAATTATTGTATGTTCCACTGCCAAGTCCTAACGAGAGAGTTGCTATTCTCACCGCGTTGTCAGCTAAAGTCAACATGGCAGAAGATGTTAATTTGGATGACATTGCCAAAAGCACACGAGCAGAAGGATACAGCGGCGCTGATTGTGCTGCTTTGTTACGCGAAGCTGGGTTGGCAGTCTTACGCGATAATTCTTCTCATAGAAGAAAGGGTACTGACTTTATTAAAGGTCCTTTACAGATTACAACGAAACACTTTGAATACGCGTTTAATCATGTCATGCCTTCAGTTTCCAAAAAGGATCAAAAAAAGTATGATCGCATACGTGATCGTATGGCCAGAGCAAGGTCACGAGGTGGGGTAGGTGACAATGTTCAAGATGGAAAAGAAGATGAAGAGACCTTACCAGTGCGACCTCCCGTGGTTAATGTCTAAACTTTAAGCACAGTCGTGTTGGGTCCATAGGTGTATATATGTATAATGACTGACAAGTTATACCATCATCCACCCTAAGACTGTTAGCATTTTAATCCTCTTGTTTTTCGGCATGGAATATTATGGGATGATTGTTGTTGCAACGATGTATCTCGTTTCTCATTATCACATTCAATAATTTTGCTAATGCATAATACTAACGATAAAATCTGTATATCGATGTAAGTCCAAGTCGTAAAAATAGAGAGCAAAATGGCTAACAAACATTAACTTTAAATGATAAATAATCCAATATTCTCCTTTTTATATATTATACCAACACGAAAATATTAAAAACATTTTGACAAAAAAAGTTTTAACGAGCCTGAAAAATCGTTTCCTTTTATTAACGCTCCAACGTAAGCAAACTTAGTCTTGATGGGTAAATTTCTGTAGAATGCTCCATACTTGCATATGTAAATGGCAATGAATGCATTGATATGTCTTTTTCTCTAAACATTCCGTCACTCATCATTAAAAATTATGGTAACTGGAAATGAGAAAGTAGAGTTAGATACGAACGTCATCCGTAAAGCCTGCAAACCAGTTATTCTTTACTCGTCCGCAGCAAAATCCATTAAACGGCAACATGAACATTTTTTGGTAATGCTCAAACAGTTTCATCAAGATGAACTTCAAAGGTTAGAAATATTGAAACGGACCAAAAGCGACTCCCTAAAGTCGCGATTACTACATAAGTTTGAACTTGAACGTGAAAAGGAGGCTATCTGCATCGAAAGGATGAAAGAAGACATGAAAACCCTTGGACAACTGGCATCCACTGGAGAATACAGAGGTCGAGTCAAATGGCATTCTTGAGAGTAAATCATGGCCAAACAGAATATCACAGAAGGATTGCCTGATGAATGCTGGCCTCATTCAATGAAACGAAAGTGAATATGCGACCGTTCATATTGGTTCCTTCACAACTCTGTTCCTTTATATGTATTTATTGCTTGCGATGATGCATTTCGAAGGAAAGGGTTTTGTGAGTGTGAAATGAATACCGGTATACGATTGATTCAAAACGTGGTTATTGTCATTTACGACTCGTAGCTCGTTGTGTGGTGCCCGGTGCCAGGAGATCCACTGAAATTTCAAGATGTCACTGGAACGAAGAAACTGTGTTCTTCACATGTGAAAAAACTTTCTAGAAAAACATAGAGCAAAATCTTACACACACGTCGTACACACATATATGATGTATCCCCTTGATCCTTGATCCTGGATTCTTTATTCCTTGATACACACCCACCTAGATCTACTGTAATATAGAGATGTTCAACTCATTGAGTCAAACTTACCCTTGAAAGGATTGTAGTACATTTACCGGAATATGAATTTAACTGATAGAATAATAATAAGAGGATGCTTTATATTAGCGACTCATATTGCTGTGAATGGCTTCATTCCTTATTCGATGCACGGGAATTTTCGATGGGAAAATCATGATTCTTCAAGTACTACAAGACTTCACTCTGCTGAGGGCGGAGTCCAAAAACCGAAATATGATTTAGGTATTGGTAAACATTCACCTGTAAAGGTTCAAAAGGGTGAGGAAAAGCAAGATAACGAAGATCGAAATGATAAATCAAGTGATATCTATAATGTGAAGAAATGGGATCGGTATCTTCGCGTGAATAATGACGACGACAACTCAGAGACTTTGGCGAATGCACTATGGGATAAGGATCATTATGATGTAGAAGGCGATGTTCTGGAATGTGAAGACGGTGATTGTTTTGATGAGAAATACGCACCTATTGCTTTCGCAACAATACATGATGACGAGTTGCCTGTTCGAAAATCTAATTCCAGACATGCTGGCGTTATTCAACAATCGTTGTCGGGAGCAAATGGAACGTCGATTAATGAAAATAGTTACTCTGGTGATAAAGTTTGGGATATGATGAGGTACGAAGCGAGGCGTGAGGCAGAACGAGAACCCCTGCTAGTATCGTTTTTGTTTAGTTCCATCTTGAATCATGATAGCTTGGAATCAGCTCTGGCATTTCATCTGGCGAATCGTCTTGCGAGTCCATCGATGATAAGTACGCAGATAATGAGCCTATGCTTGGAAGCATTTGATAACTCCCATGAAACGAGAGAGAGTATGAGAGCTGATATAATGGCAGTTCGTGAACGTGATCCTGCGTGTACTTGTCTTCCGGATGTATTTTTGTACTTTAAAGGCTTTCATGCATTACAAACACATCGCGTATCTAATTACTTATGGAAGAATGGACGTCGTGTTCTAGCACATTATCTCCAGAGTCAAATGAGTCAAGTCTATCAAATTGATATTCATCCAAATGCAAGCTTAGGACGAGGGATAATGTTGGACCACGGTACAGGTAGGTGTTGGGTTTTGGCTTAATTTACGATCTCATTTGTTGGCTGAAAAACTATATTTTGTACAATGGCCCAGGTATTGTAATTGGTGAAACTGCTGTAGTCGGTGATGATTGTAGTATTTTACATCATGTTACACTCGGAGGTTCTGGTAAGAAGAATGTAGACCGGCATCCAAAAGTCGGGAAGGGAGTGTTGATCGGAGCCGGCGCAAGCGTGTTAGGAAATGTCCGAATTGGTGACGGAGTTCAAATAGGCGCAGGGACGCTAGTAATTAATGACCTTCCGGATCACAGTGTAGCTGTTGGCGTTCCAGCAAAGATTATTGGGGAGTTTAAAGCTGCTGATGACTCTGTTACCCCAGCTTCGAACATGAACCAGCTTGGTACAAATGAAGGAAATGATTATATCACTTTTCATTCAGAATCGATATAGCGGTTTTCCATGTCAAGTTTGCTTCCTAAAATTTCGATCGAAACAGACGTTCATAGCTATAATCAATACGACGGATTTCATTTGAACAATAGCCCTAACGATACTAGTCCAAGCCTACTCGATCAAAAAACTGGTAACTTAATTACATATATTGTCGCAAAAATCAGTCATACGATGATGAAAGCTTGATCAAAATTCTATCATCATCTACTAAAGATTATCTTTGTATTCTTCTGGCAGTTGTAGACCAGCTCTTGCAGCTGATCTTCGGCTCATTTCCCTTGCCGATAATACATTCTCCGCCCCTCCATCCAACGCATGCAAACGTTTCCGTTCAGACAAATCTGTCACAAGCTTCCAATAATCATACGCCATTTCTCGCTTGCTGCTTGAACCTGCTTCATTTCGAAATTGCTCTCTAACATAGGCCACCATAGAATTCTCACCCTTTGATGAAGGACAATTTTTATTCAGGTGTTTCAGTATACCCCTATAAATATGGATAATCGGTACTCTTCTCGCTGCATTTGAACTCATTTTTCAACCTTCAAATTACTTCGTGGTTACGACTTCGAGCGCTAGCTTCCCGTTCACTTCTTCCAACACGTTTATTTGATTGAATTAACGCTATGATAATGGAACAATTATTGATGAATGATTAAGTACTCGGTTGTATCATTGAAAAATCGAATTTGAGATTTACTATTTCACGAAATTTCTTTTACTCAATTCGCAAAATATGATATGCGAATTCCGCATCAAATCGAAATGTGTTTCTCCTCGACCACTCATTTGAGCATCGCCGCGCCCACCAGTTTGAGGTATCAAAAGCATCGTGAAAGAGATTTTTTCTTCATAACCGTTCCTTGTTTCCAACCAATTGTGGAGATAAAGACGTTTCCGAGAGGAATGACAGCAGATTTGAAAATGTCAAAGGCTTCAGATGTGTTGAAGAATCCCTCAAATGCGGCGAGATCAGACTCTTTTTTGGATGCTTTTTGGAATATTTCCGACTCGGATCACGCCGTACGAAACAAAGCATGTGCCGATATAATTACTCACTGTTACAACTCTGAGGATGGGATGATAAATAAGAAAGATGCGGAGTATGCGCTAACGCGTTTATTACGAGGAGTTTGTGGAGGGAAAAGTGGTGTTCGACAGGGATTTGCGAGTACCCTGACAAGCTTTATACAAGCGCGAAATGTTTGCTTTAGTGAGAGCAATGACGCTGCTGCGGACGGGGAATCTGTGTCCTGCAAAGATGCGACATACGTTCGTACAAAGTTACTGAAATGTACAGAAGCTGAGAAGGGATCCACAAAGTTAGAGATTCGTGGTTCGGCTTTTGGTCGTCTCTTTGCGATTCTTGCGATCTTACGATCGGGGACGTTTGAAATTAATGATCCCGCAGAAGAAAACCATAGGACGGATTTAGTGTTTAAGTATTGTACTGATTTGATTGATTTATATCATTTTAAGAAGTGGATGCGTGAATCCGCAGCTTTCGCCATTTGTGAAGTACTCACTGCCATCAGCCACTCCACTTTGAAAGATTTGCTTGAGAATGATAATGGACATGAGGACAAGAAGAAGTTAAAACGGTTCTTATCGAAAGATAATTCGCAATGTAATCCTGAAAAGATCGCAATTCAATTGCATTTGGCGACGTTGTTGAAGAGGAACGTAACGGAACTGGTGAATTTAAATGAGTTATCTGATGCCTGTTTTGCGACTCATACTGAGCACCCAAGGATTCATTTACTATTCGAAAAGATTGTTGACGGTATCCAAACATCCGATGAATTGTTTGAGTCGTTTTCGAAGCATGTCCTTACACCTTTAGCGAAGGGCTCAATCGATCGCAAGGCTACGTCACTTTACCTGTATCAGCGACTAATCACTTTGGTTTTGGAGGAGCAAGAAAATAATGAGAAGTCTTTTACCCGCTATGAAGAGTATGTCGCAAACGAATCAGTTTTGAAGCTTCTATTCAGTTCCAACGAAAAACATACATTGTCAAAGATAAGCCATTCAATCCGTGAAAATCTGTTTACGATTATCTCGAATCATGGTGCTCAATCCCTTTTTGCGGCTACGTTCTATCCGTATATGGGAGGAAAATCGTTTATAAAGACTTTTTTCACAGGAATGGATTCTAAGGATAAAGTGACCTTTTTAAAGAATCATGTCAATGTTAAAGATTTATTTTCTTTTTCAAAGGTTGACAAAGATGAACATATTCAGACATTCATTCTTGAGAAACTGATTAATGAAGTGGAGAAGGATGAAGACGATGGCTTAGTTTCAAAATTACTATCATTTCTTAGCGATTTGTTGACAAACCCAAATACAGCTGAGTTGTACTTTCCAAAAGTAAATTTATTACTATTTCCCAAGAAAAAGAAGACATCTTTTCAGGATATTTCGTCGAAATTGGATCTAGTTCTAAAAATATACAACAAATTTGCAGATGCTGAGTTTGAAGAGTACTTGGATTTTGAGAATTTAACCGATCTCGCCCAATTTTCGTCGGAACTTTTATGTTCAGAAAGTGATAGTAATAAATTGCTCCGTCATTTTGTTCGATTAAATTGGATTGTAAGTTTAGAAGTCGTATCAAGTTCACTTATTTAATTATGATCACAAATTTCACATTGATTATCAATTCTTAGGATGCTGTAAAGAAGTCAAAGTCCATAGATGCTACCGTTATCTCAGCGATTTGTGAATTAATTGGTTGCGATGATGATGAAGAAATGAGTGATGACGAGGAAAATGATAATAGCAGTACTTCAGAAGATGATAACACAAATTTGGCGAATTTATCCTTGGTTGACGACAGTGAAAACGATGACGATGATTTTGACGAGAAATCTGCTTCTTCCGAAAATAACGTTTGCGACGATGAGGAAGATGAAGATATTGCAGCAATGGAAGTGGAACACAATGAGAGCGCAGACTCTGCTCTGGCTAGTATGCTCGAGCTGAAAAATTCTATGAGGAAAAGAGGCCAAGTGAGTACACATTTTGAATTTAGAGGTAAAGCTGTTTTAAATTTCTTTGCTTATACTCACTCACCTTAATAGGTAAATATCGCGAGAGAGAATTACAATAATCAAATACGTTGCACCATGTTCCTAGAAATAATATTGAATCACTCGGAATCGATTGCTATTGATCAAACAGCCCTTATGCGCATTTTGGCACTCTATCGAAAAACAGAAAAAGGACTCAAAGATTTAAATGAACTTGTAGAAGCAACGCGCTTCTTGGAAAAATTGGCTACCATTTTCACCCAACTGTCAAAACTTAAGTCGCATATAGATGTAACTTCGACTGAGAAATACGATCTAGATGATATTGCAAATGTAATTATCAAGGCAAAAACGACGCAATTCTCAAAAATTTGCAGCTCGATCATCATATTCATCCATAAAAGTAAGCTGGCCAGTGAAGAAGATATGTGCTCTATGTTTGAAAGGTTGGTTGGTTACTGGTCACAAAAACGTGGGCCTGATTTAGCTGTCATTTTTGAGGATTTTACTAGATTTGACGAGTAAGTGAAGAAATATTGATTTTGTTGAATGTTTTGTGATTGATCGTTAAATTTTATTTAGGGTTAACGAAAAGACAATGATCAAACCTCTCATTAAAGCAAGTGAAGTCGGGCGATCTGATTTTGTCAAAACTGAATCATTCTCATTGATTAACAAAGTGCTGAAGGATTCTTCTTTTACAGAAAATTATGTCTGTGTTGTAAATTCCTGCATTGCGTTTTTAAATGGCGAACCAAAGAAGTCACAACACATTGTCACATCGTTAAAATTGTTAGAGAAATGTCTCCAGTACGTCGCGAAAAGAGAAGATTGTGACGCCGTCTGGGAGGCAGTTGAATCTAAAGGACTAGAAAAAATTTTGGATGGTACTGTTGATAAAAACTCTGAGACACAAAGTATTATGTCAAGAGTAAATAGCTTAAAAGTCGATATTACAGCAGGTTTGTTGACGTACCAAGAGAGACAGTCAGCAAAGAAGACTCCCGAAAAGTCATCTACGAAAACTTCATCTAGTAACAAGAAATCAAAGAAGAAAAAGTCTAAGAAGAAAAAGTGATGAATAAATTAACTCTCGTTAAATTCTCTCGTTAGTCCCTTACTTTTCGGTTGTGATTTTATGTTCCTATTGTAGAAGGAAGACATATGATCAGCACACTTCATGAATGACCTCCTACATAAGTACAACATCTTACGTTGTCGCTTCGTGAACAAAGACGTTTTGTCTAATTAATTCATTCATCAGCCGCATTTGTAGAAAATGGTATCCCTTTAAAAAAGTCGTATAGCATGACAAAAAGATGTAAAAATTGTATCCCTACGTTTAAGGTTTTTACTTTTGAAAATTCAAATTTACCGAATGATAGGTGCCGCAGCATAAAAGCGAAGCTTACTTTATAAAAACCAATTAACATGCTAAGATTTCTTTCTCGATAGAATTCAGAACGTCCCTTACGGACCTTTTATTGGAGATTGCATCAGTTTTGTGGTTATGAAGTTGTGGTCTATATTTGCAAAGCATCACCTTTAGCTTGTGACATTGCTTTATCTGCATTCGTTCAATGTTTCTAGTCAGAAGTCTAACGTCGGACCCGTTGCCTTCCAATTTCTCGAGGTCTCGCAGGGCATTCTCTATATCTTGATTCATTTCTTCAGCTGCTGAAAAAAACGTCTCTCTCATAGACATTCTACTTTGTTCCTCTCGAGCTTGTTTGTCTTCTAAATTCTCTTTACCCACCGATATGTCTTCGATCGAGTCTTCATTTTCGAGGTTATATGAAAAGTCAGCAGTTTGATCCAATGATAGATCATCTTCAAAATCATCCGATAAAAGTAGAACGTTAGTATCAAATACGTCATTGCATTTGTTAAGATGAAAATTCAAAGAATGGTTGACAGCTTTATCGTTTGTTAAACTTTCGTTCACTCCACGCTTTCGTCCCTTCTTTAGCAACACAAAGTCTTCGTAAGTTGGAGGTAAATTTACTAGCGAGGCATCATAATTTTGAATTGCTTCGTCATGTTGATCAAGCTTTGACTGAACAGATTTTGTGACTTGCTCCCTTTTTGCTGTAGAATGTTTGATAATGAGGTCGATAGAGTCGATAGCGGACAAAAGTTTGGCTTCAAATCCATTGCCTAAATGTGCACGTTCCCTTATGAGGCTTTCATCGTTCATTGAATTGAAAATCTTATGATTTCTCTTCCACTCCCAACTTTGTTTCGCAAAGATAAAACTGTCACGATTTGTGCTTGCTAATCAACAGATTTATGAATTTTTTTTAAATTCACTACGTCAATGTGTGAGAGAATTAAAAATCATCAAACTAAAAATGATTCTCGATTCAAGTCTTTCACACCTAAAATAAATCTTTCCATTGTTGAAAATTTTATTTCGAGGCAAATAGAATACTTCATTTCATGGATGAAATCCTTAGACATATAAACAACATCAAATCATTTTAAAAACGTCAAAATTTCATAATGCTGCGACCTCTGGTTCGGGTTTAGAGAGCATCGAAGTTTTGAGTGATATTTTGATGGCAGATGATATGAATATGTCGATTATTAGAGCATATTTCTTCTTCCTTGAAAGGCACCCTCCCTGCGGCTTACCAATAACCATTCGTACATATGCAATAAGCGTCGATCAAAGGCATCTCATGATTCGCTTTCTCCACATTTTACTGCATATTCTACGCTCCACCCATTTGGCAAAAATCGAGGAGACATAGTTGCAACAAAGAAAATACGCCAATCCCGTACGAAGTCAGCAATTTTGTTGTCATCACCATTTAGATTATTAACCACTAATTCAGGACCTGGAATATATTCTGGATTTGGCGCACGAAATTCAATTTCAGATGCATTCTTTAATTGATCGTTTGATAATAGCTCATCATACAAACTTAACTCCGTATTCGAGGGACCTTCCCCATCTACTGTACTTACGAAATATTTCCACACGACAGATTTCATCTCGTGTACTTTATCATCTGGTATCGATTTTTGATGCCGAAGTAATGCAGTAGCGCACTTTTTCACTTTTTCGCGCGATTTGTCAATTATGAATTGGGGTTGTACCTGATGTTGCGCCTCTAGATCATTCATCCGGAAATGAGTTTCTCGTGAACAGTGTACATGACACTTTGCGCATAACGCAACGATATCATGTGACATGTGACTTTTGTACTCATGAGGAAACAAACATCGATAAACGAACGGAACGATGTAATGCCGTATATGGAATTGTTTCGCCCCACACACCACGCATTGGTTCTTTTTATCAGCGGTAACGTATTGACTGTTCCTATTCGACCTGGCTTTTGGTTCGAACCTCAGCTGAATATTTCGTCGACCGTTCTCTCCCTGAACACTAGGCAACTGTTCACCAGTAATCCAATCTGCCAACTCTTTATTCACATACCAATGAGCCTTCTTTAACGAGATTGTGCATAAGACTTCCCCCTGAGGGTCATACATCCTGACATTATCATACATGGCAGACTTCATACAAAGATCAGACATCTTATCCAATCTCCTTCGCTCCTTTTCTAATTCTCGGGTAATGTGTCCAGGTAGTTTTGCACCGCTAAAATTTCTGTGGGTGCTCACATTCTTCTTTTTGCCGCGACGGCGACGCCTACGACGATCCTTTGCTCCATCGAATGCCCCAGTGCTGTAAACCAATGCCACAAATAAGGCAGCAGCTGCTATGCCTACCAATGCATTCATATTCTTATTCGTATTTGATGCCATGATTTTCAATTTGATAATGTATATAGATGTATGTGAAATGGTTGAGTATGGAAGACATGACGTGAAAAAGAAATTAATATACCGGTATATGTAAAGAAATCTTTCTCCGAACTCGTATCAACGTGTATCAACGTATCAGCGTACACCAATCACCAATCACCAATCACCAACACGTTGGAGACTGGAAACTGGAAGCTCCGCTCTTCTCTGTCGCATTATCTTTTACCGTATTTCAATAGTTTAGCTGATATACGAATATTGACACGCGGCATTTCGGTGGGTGTGTACGAGTGTACGAGTACATAAAAATACGTACATGAGATGACAAAAAATCCAACATCCACGACGATCATTGCACCGTTATTGTTGATTGTTGTTTGAACGCACTCGCTTATTCGTAGCTCATAGTTACGATTTTTGTCACGAGTCATTATTCATTATTCATTATTCATTATTCATTATTCATTCATTCTTGACAATATACCAACTGAGAAGAGTCTTTGAATAGAGTCGAATAGTAAAAGCAACCAGCCGAGCAACGCGTCACGTTTTTACAGTCCCAAATATATTTCTAACATAAATTAAAAATAATAATAATAATAATATGCCGCCTCTTCTCACGTATGCTGCACGGGTATCCGATGGTCTTCCGCTCATTGCATCGTTTGCACCGACACAAGAAAATCTTGAGAAGCATAAGAATGAGGCCAAAGGTATCTTAAGGGAACTCAACAGTCGTTCGGTTGCGAAACTCAGCATTGATACGTCTGCTAAGAAAACTTTTCATTGTCTTATACGGGATGGGATTTGTTACTTAACCCTAACGGAAAGTTCTTATCCGAAGCGATTGGCGTTTTTGTATTTGGATGAGGTGGCAGATGGGTTTATAGAGGAGCTTACTAAGGATTATGGTGATCGATGGTTGGAAGAGATTCAAACGGCAGGGAGACCGTATCAGTTTATTAAGTTTGATCAATTTATTCAGAGGAAACAAAAAACGTTCGTGGATCCATCTTCAAGAGCGAACACGACAAAGTTGAATGAGGATTTAGCTGACATACAAAGTATTATGAAAAAGAATATTCAAGAGGTTTTGAATCGTGGGGAAAAGCTCGAACATGTTTCAGAAGTCAGCAGTAATCTTGTTGAGAAAAGTAAGGAATTCAAGTGGGGCGCAAAGAAATTATCGTTTCAAGCTATGGTTAATCAGTATGCGCCAATAGTGGCCATGGGGTTGTTTGTTCTATTAGTGTTATACCTTAAATTCTTCTGGTAAAGACTAAATTACGGCTTGTTTCTCACACCACCTTTTTTGTAACGTTTCATAAAGATGATATGTGCACAGAATCTGCGAAAGTCTTTGAGCACGGATAGGACGTTAGTTTTCTCACAAGCTCATTTGCTACGTGAATCGTATTATCATACACCTAATACTTCTTTCTTGCGGGCAACTATTTCATAGGTAATCGACAACATTATTGTGGTCGCTATCAACTTTAACTTAATTTTGAAGCAGAATTTACACAAATTCAAGTTTACTTCTCACCCATTACGTGCTCTAAACTTGACCGGACAATTCATGGGAAGGGAGTTTTCGATATAACACTAGGCAGGGGTCATGATCCCAACGATAAAGTTTTTCAGCTGTACTTATCGAGAATTGAGGGTACTGGCTAGAGGACATCACCGATAAATTGCGTTGTTCATTGGAACTTTATTTTCTTCCATGAAAAGGCAACAAAGTATATCTGTTACTTTTAGTAGAGTGAAAGATAGAATACTGGAGTAACGTTGCCTTCTTTGGACAATTTTTAGCATTCATATTTCCTATTTAATGGAAAATTGTGCAACTACCAAAGAACAAAACATGTAACTTAATTTAACATTTTAACCGACTTTTCTCTTCGTGATAAGAGTATCTTGTAGATCCCTCAATATTGCCTTTTGTTCAGAAAGCGACACGTCGAATTTATTTAAAGTATCGTTTTCTAATTTGTTGTCAAAACGTTTTTCAATATTGAGTTCGTCCCCTTCAATGGCTTTGAGGACCTTTTCCTTAAAGTTAGGAGACCATGAAATTCCAGCGGTTGCAAGACCACCGACAAACCACAAGGGTACCACCACCAATGATAAGAAGACAAAGGCGATGTATTCTAAAAACGTAAAGTGAACATGGTCGTCGGTGAAGAATAACCATAAATTTGATCCGGAATTGTGCACCCCTACTAACCACCCAAAACAATCATGGGAACGAGTGCAATATTTTGTGCAACTAACGTGAAGCAGACGATTACGCCAAAAACTCACATACGAGGCTTCACGAGAATGATTCTTTTTCTGCAAAAAAAGAGTTTGAGAAATTATCAACAAGCCAAAAAATCCAAAGATTAGGAACATTGATACAAAAAGAATCTCATTCCACTCTTCAAATCCACTCATTGAGGATGGTATGCAAACAAAATTTTTACCACAACTTGTCGGTGAAGAACCTACATCAATTATGTGCCCACTTGATAGAAGAAGAATTGACGTAAGGAGAACAAGAGCAAAGCTCGCTTTTACAGCCTATCAATTGAAGTGGAAGTAGTTAAGTCAAAGTAATGAAGTCAATCGAGTTTGCAAATAACTTACATCAATGACATCTTCAAAAAATAGAGCGACATGGTGAACATATGCTGTAAGCCAAAAAGTCAGTCGAAGCCAAACCAAGACCGTACATATTATTGCAAAAGTCTCTATTTCAGATGATATCCACCCTGCATGAAGCTGAATCAACAATACGCCAGCGACCAGGAGAAGGAGTACAACCATATCAGTAAAGCAAATGCACACTCGAGTTTTTGAATAGGATCTTTCTGCAAGCAAGAAAATCTGAAGTACATCCCATGCACCGAATAGAGAAGTAGATAAATAAAACAGATACGGTGCTACTTCGTCTTCTAATTCAATATCGGTATACTTATTTATCTCACGAACAATTATAAGTCGAAAAGACCAAATCAAAGCCAAATGACTATATAATTGTAGAAGCAAAAGTGCAAAAGCCGAACAAGATGCCATTTCATCCCGAATCAAAGATTGAACGTACTTAGAAAGTAACGCTTGGTTTTGAATCTTTATAGGAAAATAACGAATGCGATCTAGATATAAAAATCTATCGATTTTTGCTTCATCTGTATATTTTTCAAATTCGTCATCAGAATTTGAAACAAAAAAATTACGGAGACACTCCAGTGATTGCGTACATTTTTCATCGTCGTTCCAAAAATTTGTCATCATTATTTCAGAATGGGACTCAATAGCATCCACTAAATAATCAAGAGGATATTTTCCATCAACGTCAGCTATTCTTGATACTTGTTCATTTATCAGTAAACATATAGCATCCATGCTCGGAAACCTTTCATCTATTTCAAATGATGCACGAATGAGCAAATGATGCAAAGCGGTACGTCCACGAATATCCTCAAGCTCTATTCCGTCTGGATAGGCATCTCTCAGTAATTTTAAAACTTCATACGATGCTCCAACTTGTGCTGCAACGTGTATTGGTAATTCCCCTGTCTCGGTAGATGCCATTCCTGCAGCTAGTTGAGCTGCTGGATTGTTTGTCAAGAGACGAAGCGGATGATCCAAGGAGGAGTCAATATCATCGTCAGAGCCTCCAGGAACAACACTAGCAGCAGAAGTAGGACCCGAAGTGCTACTCCGAGCTTTACCAAGTAATAGTTCAATAGTTTTTAGATCTGGAAAATTTCCCGTCACAAAACTAAATAGCAAATACATCAATAGCGGTGTTCTACCTTTATTATCAGGTAAGATTAATGCATCAGGATAAGCCGCAAGAATTGCTCGTTTGGATGCAAAGCTGGTATTTTTTCTGCAAGCGTAGTGTAAAGGGTATTGACCATTTGCTCGAACCTTGCACCGCGCAGCCTTTCGAGAAGCAAGGAGAGATACCAAGCTCGACGATATATGTCCATTGTCATCGGTATCGTCGCTTCCACGCAATAACATATGAAGTGGTACGCAACCTTTAGCATCGACCCTTTCAATGCTGCTTGGTAATGTATTCACCAAAGTCCGAATTGCGATTTCAGAAGCACCACTGGCACAAGCCAAGTGCAAAGGCAAGCGCCCACCCTTGTCCTCCATCGCAACACATTGATTCGATGCACTAATTAAAGCCTGAACTACATAAGAAGGGGGCTTACTTAAGCATGCAATATGCATGGGAGTCCAGCTGTACAAATTATCCTGACGTTCGGAGGCAGCACTGGGGTTTTGAGCAAGTTGATTTAACACCAATTTCCATCCCTCGACATCGTCTTCGCCCGATGCTTCGCCACATAGTTCATGCAATCCAGTGAATGATCCTGTACTCCGGTTTAAAGGAGGAGTAACCTGCTGTTTCGTAAACTGGTCATATCGACTTTCAGTCAAAGGTGACGATGATAAATTATTGTAAGCTGCTTTCGGATTAACAAAAGTTTCGCTATCCGACGAAACAGACTTTTTTATTGCATTACTACTATACACCGTACTTCTCTGTTTTTGTACGTCGTTCCGAGGCCTTCGTTTAGAAGTAGAAAATCTCCCAGCAGCAGCAGATGAAGATAAAGTAGATACAGCCGTACTACTATTTGTCGTTTGTGTCATCGGAGAATTATATTGTTGCTGTTGCTGCTGCTGCTGCTCTTGCTCTTGCTGTGGGTGAAATTTCGCTCGAAAGATACCATCTCTGGGCGGTCGAGGCAATCTACGAGGAGGAGGATGTTGAGGCGGTTGACGTGTACGTGCTCGAACTGCAACACGTTGAATCCCTTGATCATTATGATCGATATTTGGATTACCAACTTCTGTCCCTGGAGGGCGAATGGTAAAGAACAGCGGTCGTCTACCGTCTTCTTCTTCCTTGTTGCTGTTGCTGTAATTACCGCTCCTCATTATGATTTTATTGCACTTTCGGTATCCTCTTTTTTAATTTGTATGAATTTGGTTGCTTTGAAACATCTTTTTCATGACTCTCTCTCTCTAGCGATTTATACTCGTACCCTTCACTCCATTAACTTAATACTTTAAAATGAAAAACAATACAACATGTTGTATTAATAAATACGACTCATACCGGTACATCATACTTCGGAAGTATATCATATATATACGATATTCATTACCGGTACAACATCTCTCAACGGTTCTTTAATTTATAACGTCCAATGAAACTAATTAGCTATATTAGGAAAAAATCAGAAGCCAATGGTTGTTCAGGTTGAGGTTGTTCAGGTTGAGGTTGGGAATGAGAACCGTGAGTTGACAACTTTTGCAACAATCCGAACTCAAACATCTGCGCGAAATACGAAGTAGTTGTTGCAAGTTGCAACATGAAGTTCCCAGTGTGTGCGTTCGTGTGTACTCATTGAAACACACGAACGCACACACAGGTAGGCTTCCCAGGACCTGACACGTGACTTCGTACGTGGGTACATACGGTCACACCGGGTAAAATATAGGTAAAGTGTATCTTCGGAATCTTTCTGGCGAGGCGTGAAATCGGATCTTTTTCTTTTCTCTCTCATTAAAAATTAATCTTTCACACTTCAACAGTTGTGATCGCACATTTCATCTTACAAATACTATTAGTACGCAATCATGGTCAAGGTTGGAATCAACGGGTTCGGGCGCATCGGACGGTGAGTGCCGTAGTGTGTGTACATGTCAAGAATCATTAGATAGATTCACAAGAAGTATCTTGAGTCCAATGATGTGTCATAATCTCTAACACACTGTCATTGCTATGTATACGCAGTCTCGTCATGCGTGCATCCTCCGGGAAGGAAGATATTGAGATTGTAGGAATCAACGATCCCTTCATCTCTGTCGAATACATGGTCTACATGTACAAGTATGATACGGTGCACGGAATAGCTCCCGAAGAAGTCGTGGCAGATGTGGAAAACAGTACCATTACTATTGGAAAGCACACGATCAAGATCTTTGGAGAGAGAGATCCTGCTAATATTCCATGGGGTTCCTGCGGTGCCGAGTTTGTCGTCGAGTCCACTGGTGTCTTCACCACGACCGAAAAGGCCTCGGCACACTTGAAGGGTGGAGCTAAGAAGGTTGTCATCAGTGCACCCTCGAAGGATGATACCCCTATGTTCGTTATGGGTGTAAACAATGACAAGTACGAAGCTTCGATGGATGTCGTTTCCAATGCTTCCTGTACCACCAACTGTCTCGCCCCCTTAGTGAAGGTTGTCAATGATAAGTTCGGACTCAAGGAAGGCCTCATGACCACCGTTCACTCCATTACTGCCACCCAGAAGACTGTTGATGGTCCATCCATGAAAGACTGGAGAGGAGGACGTGCTGCCGCGCACAACATCATTCCTTCTTCTACCGGCGCTGCAAAGGCAGTTGGTAAGGTTTTACCCGAAGTGAATGGAAAACTTACTGGTATGGCCTTCAGAGTTCCTACACCAAATGTCTCTGTTGTTGATTTGACTGCTCGCTTGGAAAAACCTGCTACCTATGCCGAGATTTGCGCAGCAATTAAGGAAGCATCTGAGGGCAGCATGAAGGGAATTATGGGTTACATCGACGAAAACTTGGTTTCTTCAGATTTCGTCGGCAACAAGCATTCTTCCATCTTCGATGTTAAGGCTGGAATCGCGTTGACTGACGACTTCGTGAAGCTTGTATCTTGGTACGATAACGAATGCGGTTACTCCAATCGTGTCTTGGATCTCGTTTTGCACATGGATAAGACCATCAAAGGTTAAGTCTTCTCTCTACTCATGTGTTAAGAGTGTCCGCTCACAGATGGATGACAGTCCAGACGAGTTTCGTACATTTCATCAAGGGCCATTCGAATCTCATCTGAAAAGCAGTTGAATAATTTTATAGAATCATGAAATGGACTGTCTTTTATATGATTTATTTTTATTTTTATACTATCCTAGTGGTTCATTTAGTAATCATACTCGTGACTTCCTAGCCAAATCCCACTGGAGGCTAGCGTTCGGCCGTTTACATTCTTCTAACAGCACTACCGCTTTCTATGGACTCACGAAAATATTGGTATTTATAGTCTCGATCTGCGGCTCCGTAACAAGAATCCGAAGGATGCTTATCAAGAGAATATGTTCTTCAAAATTCATCATAAACTTCCATTGACTGATCATCTTCATGACTGTACAATATCCTTGGCCGGCATAATACATTATTAAAAAATATAACTCCATCGTAATAGAGTAGAAGCCAATGATTGAAAAATTTAGTTAGCCAATCGGAAGGCTTTCGTTTTCAAAACATAGCTGAGATCCAAACACCCCAGTAACGGATGTTTCAGCAAGCTTCAATGGGGTACTTTCATTGGGAGGTTCTATCACTACTGTTAAATTCATTTCTCTCAAACAAACCTCAGAAACTATTTCACTCAGGAACTCAAAGCGTTTCATTCGATCTTTTCGCATTGCTTCTAGCTTTCCTTGAAGTGCTTCCAAGGCTGATAGTGGTGCTTTCATAATTCCTAGGTTTACTTCAGCCATTCTAATTATTTCCGGCTTGTCATCAAAGAAGCCCGAATCCTTTATTTCCATTTGTCTTTTAGCCGATGTATACCAGTCCTCGTACTGTGCGTGAAAAAGTTCTTGATCAAGCGACTCGCATTCTTCAAGAAGTTTGGCAGGAAATTCCATCTCCTTTTCAATTCTACAAACTTTGACTATCCTGGTCAAAATTTTCATCAAGCGATCTATCCTCTTCTTGATTGCTTTTTCAGGAAGAAGCTTTTCATATTCACCAAATGGAAATATATCGACCTTCTCCAAGCTACTGTCACGAGAGATACCTTGCAAATCCAAGAGAAGCGGCCTAATTCCAGTTGCTTCACTGCTAGATTTTTGCAATAGCAAGGATTTGAGCCGACGAAGAACTTCACGAAAAGCCAACACTTGTGATGCTCCTAATAATTCGTTAATCTCACGCAAGCGATAGTTCTTACTCTCCATTACTCTTGCTAGTTCTGCAAATGGATAAAGCATCTGACTCATTGCAAGTTCCATTACTTCACAACAATGCTCCGCCTGAAATGCCTCGATAAGAATTGGATTTTCGATGATTTCTTGTTTCTTTGTACGTAGGGACTCCAACCAATGGTCTACTTTCTTTTGGTCACTGCCGCCATTTCGCCGAGCCTTTCGTTTAAGATTAACAAACTCATCCACCAACTCTCTACTTGGAGCTCGTTGTAAGTTTCGATGTGACTCCGCAAAGGATCGAAAGGGCGCTCTATATTCGCACTTTACGAGATAAAGCCTCTTCGATGTGCAAGTATTTGCACCAGTAGCGGCGCGAAATGCTGAGAAGTGAGCTGGTAGATCTTTCTTGATCAATGTGTAAAGTGCATCAATCTGCTCTTGATAGGAGTAATGCCCTACTGCAGACAGGTCAAATCGTACAGTGCTAGCGACGTTGTACGCATCATTTGATCCAGAGGTCATCGCTAACGCAGGATGTTTCTGCATAGCCTTAAGCGCATGTTTTGTGTATAATATCACGTAATCTGCCCAAACGTAATCGGGACAAATAAGTCTCGTCGTCTCGTAACAGTCTCTCCTCCTCTTCAGCTGTGATGGAGCACTATTAGCATATTCCAAATGCTGCGCGAGGGCTTCATTTGCCACTACAGGTACCGCACTGGCCCCCGTCACAGCTGGAACTGCATCCCGACTCACTTGCCTCGATATCACGCGTTGTTGTTGATGAGGGGACAACGACGGTCTGCTAAATCGCGAATTCGACCCACTCATAACACCATGATGATGATGATGATGATTCAAACTACTAGCACCACCACCACCAATATTGCTATTATTATTATTATTATTCGGCTGATTCTGTGCTTGCTGAACCACCACGCTACTATCCACATTCGACGCCAAAGCTAACTTATCCTGCGTTATGGTCTCAATGGCACCGTTGGCAACTTCAATGCACAGCCTCGAAAAACTTTCTAATATATCACAACATTCCGGTGCCTCACTGTACAGAGAATAATCCAACAACAGTTCCTTCAATAAATTCTTCGCTTTATTGCCCAACTCGAAGAATTGACCTAAGAGTACATCACCCGCGGATACCGTAGCAGTGAGGCCGCCCTCATTGGCTCGATACAGTGCTTCATCCAGTAAGGTGATGAGACCTGGTACAGCTTGTATTGTTAGGTCCTTTTTTAGATGTGTGTTTGGAGTGGTGTGTCTTCTGGTAGTAGAATTGGAAGTGGGAGTGTTAGTGTTGCTGGAGTAGGTAGATGATGGAGGGGAGGGGACCATTGTCACTGGATGATGATGATGATTTATTCTGTGTTTGTAGTATTATATATGTGTGTGTGTGTT
>Ga0209092_10000973_pt1 | contig 29017 bp, 28 predicted proteins | sample FraStrMetagenome_FD_187446 | JGI IMG/M metagenome (GOLD analysis project Ga0209092, IMG submission 187446) | Marine eukaryotic phytoplankton communities from Arctic Ocean - Fram Strait ARC3M Metagenome (SPAdes) (version 2) | ecosystem: Environmental > Aquatic > Marine > Oceanic | place: Fram...
TGGCCAAAGTCTTCTCATCGCGAGGCTATGAAAACCGAAATTAAAATTTTATATGGCTTTCAGAATTGCATTGGGATTATTGATGGCACTATTGTTATTCTTGACAAACGTCCGTCTTATTACGGTGGCTCATATTGGTGCCGGAAGCAATGTTATTCTGTTAACGTGCAAGTGGTCTGCGATCACAATGCTAGGATAACCTACCTAGTAGGAGGTTGGCCTGGCTCCGTCTACGACAACCGTGCGTGGCGAAACTGCCGTTTATTCGTCAACGCTGAAGCTTATTTTAATTTTGAAGTTGGCGAATATCTTTTTGGTATGTAATCGAATCTTGGTAGCTATGTATTACGCTAACTTTCAACTTGTTATTTTCGTATGATTCTTTATGTTTTAGAAGATTGCGCATATTCGTCTTGTAAATGCATCGTGCAATCTTTTAAAAAAGTAACGGGACAGTCTAATCTTTCTCCTGCGAAAGAATATTCGACAGTCTAATCTTTCTCCTGCGAAAGAATTTTTTAATACGCAAATAGGTCGAGCTCGGGTAAAATCTGAACATTGTATTGGAATTCTGAAAAATCGATTTCTAGCAGTAAGACGAAATGATATTTGTGTTCGAGGCAAGTGTGATATCAAGCGACTGTTACAATTGGTTGATTGTGCAGCCATATTACATAGTATTCTGCTAGATGTCGGCGACGAGGTGTCGGACGAGTACTTACAGGATATCGACTCGGGTCATTATTGGATGAGCGAAGATGATGCCGGTGAGGCCTTGAATACTAATGATAGCCCGGACTTCGATAGAAGAAACGCTGTTTTAAACGCGATTCTCGAAAACAATGGATATGGTGTATTTCAATAACCAATAATTACAATATATATTTTAGTCTAATATTCCTTTTTTATAATGTTTTGGAAATTACAGTGGATTTTATTAAGCATCACGTAACAAGTTATCGAAAGGCCCCATATCTTTATCTTAATAGATTCCGTGACGCAATCCTGTTTTTAAAATTCATCTCAAAAGAATATTTCTGAAGTAATCGAAAGGCCTCATATGTAAGTCATTGGTTAAATAAACATGGTCTAAAATTGAGAGGCAATTTTTTAATTATAATTGATCTTTTAATTATTAGCCAACTCTTCTCTCTCTTTTCTCTTTTTTGCTAAAAGTACGACAGAGAATGGTTTGTTAGAGAACAACGGAGACATTTTTACGCCGAGAAATTCGTTAGTCACATCTCGATTTACGAGCGTAATTTATCGCTGACGAACATTCAACCAATATACAGATCTAATAAAAAGATTCCTTCAGCAATCAATGGTTTATTTCAATGGCTTATGCAAATCAGTTTGCGTACTCGCGAGAGATACTATATACAGACAATGCGCGTGATTTATGTAACCAAATTGTGTTCATTGAGAAAGACACGTGAAAGTAAAAGTTGCAGAAGCTCAGAGATCACAATTAATAAGATAATTAGTTTATTTTGATAAAGCTCGAATGTCGTCAATAAAACCAAATGCTCCCTTGACTCCAAGCTTCTTAGCGAGCAACTTTGGTACTATAGGAGAATTAACGTGAGTTACACTCACAAGATCTGATTTGTTCGGTTCTCCTGGAATTGATCGTATTACATTAACTCCAAGTAGTATTTCACTTCTTATGTTTGCTGAGTCACCTTCACTTTGTGATGCATCACGTTGAAGTTTGCCATTTATTGCACGACTGACGACTAAATATCCATCGTCCTCTCCGTCTTCTTTCGAAAGCCTACGCGCATGCATCAAAGTCACAAACTCCATCAATTTTTTCGTTAATGGTGGTTTTGTAATGTTGCGTACAATTTTAGTTTCTCCATTCCCAAAGTTACCGACACTATCAATACCTCGTTGGAATATTCTCGTATCTGCTCGCCCTTGACTAATCTTATTGTATAATTTTACTTTTGAGCTATCCATGAGAATATTAGCAAAGTTCTCAGGACTCAACGGTATGATAGCCCTAGATTTAATCACGGGTAGCTCATGGCCATAGCAATTATCATCAAGGTTTGAGTACCATACTAAAATGTCCTCTCCTAATTCTTCAATAAACTTTTTTGAAGGAGTAAGTGAAGTCAAACGCTGCAAAGTTCCTTCAACATCCTTATTAACAGGCTTCCATCTACGTCCAAAATCATTTGCCATATCTAGTCCACTTCTAGCAAGAGCAGACACAACTTCTACGGAATGAAGCTCATCGCCTTCAAAATCGGCCCAATCTTCACTCGGCACACAAGTTTTCCCCGCTGCCGATTGCAACCTGCTCTTATCTACAGAGGTAACCGACCCGGCACTCGGACTACTCTGAAGCGCTGAATCTAAACCAGCTTGTATTCGTAAAGTTAAATCATCACGAGTTTTTGTTTTACATCCGAACTTCTCGCTCAACCCAAACCGTCGGCCGATCGATGCTTCCAACACATTTCCTCGGCCTTCAATCAAGACCGGAAAGAAATTTACAGAAATATAGGATACCACCCCTGATAAGATCACGGTCTGCCGCATATCAATTTTCTGATGATGATAACACAAGAAAAAATATGGAAGACTGTTCAATCTTCGACTGTTACTCAAGAGTATGTACACATATTATTATGAAGAAAGCCAAATGAGGTTTTAGGTTGGCACTTGGCACGCACTGATCATACGACGTGCTACGTACGAGATGTACAAGTACAAGGTGTCAGCGTCACTATCACTACCGCTGTAGTCGTAACGATATATTAAAAAATAGATTCATGTCATTTTTTCACATGGGAAACACAAAAAGGATGGTCGGTTTTCGAAATTAGACTTCAGAGAAAGTCGATATATAGGAAAAGTCTTAAACCAGTGCAAATGGAATTTTTCTCTTCGCCCAACTTTCTCGTCCTTCCTACAGATGAAAAAATGTACATGTTACGAGTGTATGTGTAAAACCGGTTAAAAAAAATAATCCTCAATGGATCTTTCACACTCCTTTCTAACGAGTTGATCCGCCTCTACAATCATCGAAAGCATAAGCTGCAATCCCATAGCTTTTTTAGTTCGACCGAGCAATGAATAATCGTTTGAAGGACCTTGGTATCGGCACGATAGCTAGTGCCGATTCAACGGGACATGACATCGAGGAAGGCACCGTTGTAAGCGGAGGCGTCCCCACTTCTTCTTACATGCAAGATTTTTTCAAAACTGTGGAATTGATCAAGGCCAATATAAAAATCATCTCGGATGCAACAAAAGAAGTTTATGCAATAAGTGATAAGTCTTTGCTGGCTCATACCTCTACTGAGGAAGAAAAGCTAAGTAAGCAGCTTATGCCTGTTATGGATTCTGCTAAACGCAGCACGAGATTTACAAAACAACTCTTGGATAAACTGAAGAACGAGAATGATCAAATAAAGAAGACAAAGCCTAAAGGTCTGAGCGAAAGTGATGTAAGAGTAAGGCTAAATTTAAGTGCAACTCTTACCAGTCGATTTGTGGCAGAAGTTAAGGAATATCAACAGGCGCAACACAAATACAAAGGAGATATCACAAACAAGGTGAAGCGCCAGGTTAAAATTATCAAACCGGATGCTACAGATGCAGAAATTGATGCGGTGTTGAAAACTGAAGGTGGACGTGATGCTCTTTACAAGGAGAAGATATTGACTGGAGTTGCAGATCCGATCAAGTGAGTATTTTGTTTATGAACTCTGCGGAATTGGACATTATTGTTGGTTCTCCACTAAATTTGCTACCTATGTTATAAAGAGATGCCTACGCACATGTCACTGGAAAGTACCAGGATGTATTAGCGTTAGAAGCTAGTATTCAAGAATTGTACCAGTTGTTTAGTGATTTCGCTATACTCACGAAACAACAGGGAGAAATGATTGATAACATTGAACAACAAGTTAGTGAAACTCGTACATACGTTCAGAAAGGTAACGAGGAAATTAAAACAAGCATCCAGCATCAAAAGAGTATTCGCAAGAAACAATGGTAAGTTATTGTGTTCCATTTGGATTTCCTTGTCACTAACAAGAAGTTACTAATCATTTTTTCGTTAAAAAATCCAGCTGTATCATTGGAGTTGTTATTATTGGACTTATTGTTGTTTTATTCGGTAGCGGGGCATTGAATATTGTGTAATACATATTTTAACAAAGTTCTTCTAAATATTTGTAATGAATTATTATTCGACACCATAGTGTCCTATTTTGAAGTCCGCCTAAGATTCTTATACATTTCCGCGAAGTATTCAAGGCACTTTATTGCTCAGTTTGACAACAACATACTTAATGTGTAGGAGTACACAGTCAAACGTAATCACGGTTCGATTTTCTGGAGCAGGTATGCGATCGGATGTGAACACCAATTACAGTTGTATTCCCTAGATCTCAAAGCGACTTACCTCAATACCGGTACAAACATGTTTATATCAAGAGCGTTCGGATTACAAGTAGGAGGCCTTAACGACGGGCAAACAACAACTGTAGTTCATGTCATCTTTCACGAGCTGGAAGGTAATTTGGTAGGACCTCTTTTATATTCATATTTTTCCTTCACTGTGAGCCCAAACAAGAAGTTCCCTCGCGCAATTACTTATATGGAGGAAACGTTTCGGGCCTAGATGTATTCCACCGAACCACCTAGCAACAAGGACAAGAATGCCATCTTCCTTCCTCAAAGCTAACAATTCAGCAAGTTTTGAACCTGCCCCCGTTTCCCCATCATCGTCGTTGTCATGAACAAGCATTTTATTCCCATTTTCATGCTCAATAGTAAATCTATATGCAAACATGTTATGTGTTGCTCGCTGCAATTTACTGTTTCCACTGATCAAATTGTTGACAGCTCGTAAAGCCATATCTTCAGAGTTGATGCGACATGCAAACGCTTGAAACGTACTCTTTCGATCAGTAATATATCCGACATTGTCATCCTTGCCAGTAATCCAATCAATATCAACATCGACTTGCTCAACCTCAATTGACGTTTTCATATTAGTCTCCTCTATTTGTCTTCGCTGTTCTTCTTTGAACTCATCCCAAACTTGTTGAGCGGCCAAGCAGCAAGACAATGCCCCCTCTTCTTCATTTTCGAGACATTCCTTTGAGGTTTGACGAATTACACTCATCACATTCTCCACATGTTTCTTAGGAACTTTCTTCGAGCTTCCAATAATTCGATAACCTGATAGAAAAATTCCACTCTTCGAAGGGTATCCTCGATGTATTTCCATCTTGACAATAGCCAATGTAATACTCGTAACACGACTTTCATCTTTATCGGACGTGGTTTTTAAATGCAGTTCAAACTTGAGCGGAAAACTGAACAATTCTCCATCTTCACTAACATTGCCAATCTTACTAGTTTGCACTTCGTCCGGAAATGCAGCTAATACAAGCTCTAAGTCGGCTTTTGCTCGTAGGAAATCCTCAACATTACTCCTGTCATCTTCCATTCTAGTTCCTTCACTTTAGCTAGTGTGAATGATGAATTGTATAACCTTTGAGTACAATGCAAAATTAAATATTATATCATTGTCGATCACGTCTCACGTCAAGAGATTGAAGTGAGGGAAGAAAAGCCCGTCAGTGCGAGCGTGAGCTTTGTTTTCTAATTTAGTCAATCACGTTAAAGTTACAAAGTTCATGCATCGATATCGAATATCGATACCGGTACCGGTGACACCGAAAACCGAAATCTCGAAATCTCCTCTTGCTCGTGCTCTACAGTAAAAATCCCAGTCTGCTCTTATTTTTATTAACGCGCTTTTACGCTCGTACTTCTCTGACATGGACCAGCCTCTCAAAATTTTCACTATACATGTTGTAATTTGTAATCATAAAATAAATTTATCAAAAGAGGGACTCCAATATACCAACAGTATCTTCATTTCGTGACATGCTAATTTTGAAGTAACGTGGAAGACAAAGCAGTGAACCCTAGTACGAACGCAATTCATGGATGGAGCAATCAACGGAAGGTGGTAGTGGTGATGCCAGAGAGGCTGGAGAAAGGGAAGGCCATGTTTCTATGATGTCGTTATCCGTATTGCGTGCTCTACGGGGTTCTCTAGAGGATCCAAGCACAGAATCGGCTGCTTTGGTGGTGGACGGAAACAGCGATGAAGTTTTGGAACCAGAACAAGGCAAACATCATCAAGATGATAGACTAAATGTTCGACGGATTGCGCCTGTTCAGGAATTGGGTGATATTGTTGATGCAGAAGGGAATGCAATAACCAGAAATTTGCCGCACGGTCAGTATGAAGTAGAGCTTCGGCCAAGGTATTTAAAACGGACTAACGGTGAAGATGATTTTTCTACTAATGGGTCTTCGCCGGAAAAACAAACGCCTCAACGAAGAGCTGTGTTTTCAAAGAATGTTATGGCGAATGTGTCACGGAATGAAATTTTAAGATCACGATCTAATGCTAGCGAGATGAGTGAGGCCGATTACGATGACGAGCACGATAACATATCCATCAGAGACTGTGCAGTAGAAGATCTGTCTCTTGGGATGAAACTCACAATGTAAGTATTTACTCGTGCCTTTAATCATGCATTAAATTTAGGATTGTGTCCAACCTACAATCTCACGTGCTTCTTTTATTTATAGATTAGAAGGTTTCGTTATTGTTCAGGAAATCTCTCCTCTAAGCGACGGACGAGCATCGCCAGCACAGCTGAATGGCAGTATTTCTAGAGGTGATATATTAGTTGCAATAGGCGATAAAATGATTTGTGGGATGCCTTTTATGCAATTATCAGGCCATCTAAAAAAACTTTCATTTGACCAATCAACTAGATCGAGGCAAAAGCTTTTGCTGAGATTCAAAGTTTCAGAAGGTTTGCGCCTTCTTGAAAAACATTTCAATAGTAAAAATGAACATGATGGTAGAGGGAGATTGGCAATGGAAGAAAGTGAAGGGGATGCTCTTGTTGATATGTTTTTGCCATCTCAACTCACACTAGTTGATCAGTTTTCGGGAATGCCATTCTTTGATGGTTCTTCAGTAAAGGAAGAGCAGGCTCCGAAACTCAAGTCTGCTCCAAAGGAAGTATCGGTGGCGCCTAAAGTTATTGACAAGGACCAAGTCGAAAATTCTTCGAAAGATATTTCAAATGTAGAAGGAGACAATTTACATCCCACGATAGCTCCTATATCTATAAACGATCGGTTGGATGTAATTGCTCGTCGAGTGCTAAACACTGTAAAAGAGAATTACTCTGACGGGAGTTGGCGAAGTGGTTTTTACGATCTAGATGAGCGTTTGAATTTCTTGTTGAGGCACCATCCATCACTCCCAGATTGTATCGACGATGGAAATGAGAATAAACCTACACTATCACAACGTGTTGTAATTGGTGAAGAAGCAGTTGCTGGGGCATCTGCGTTGTTATTGTCCGTCGAAGCGTCACATCGAGCAATACTTCATAGATCGTCGTCGTTAATTTCTTTTGAAGGATCTGAAAATGAAATTATTCCCTTTAAAAGCGCAATATCACAAAATGACGAAGAAATAGTTGAGAACTTATTCTCTTCTTATTTACAGATGCTAGAGGCTGAAGGTTTCGACGGTAGCGAAAAGAAGCATGAAGGTATATTTTCAATCGTTTTCCATGATCGTGCGAACGCCTTACCCGCTGTCGAGTCAACGTCCGTCCTATCAAATATCTTACGCCTCTCGAAAACTAAAGATATTGCTAATGATTTTCCAGAAATACTCAATTATGCTACAGATCTCTTGATTAGTGTCTCGGAAGATAAATTGAGAGAGATGTTAGTTCTCAAAGCCTTGCCAATTTGGTTTAAAACCTTTGTACCATTACCATTGTCCGAAAGAAAGTTGATATGGCCTTCAGATACAGTTGTGACAAATCTACTTGACGATAGTGTAGCAGAAGTGATTCTTAGAGAGCAGTGGTGAGTGCATGGAGAGAAACTGGAAAGAAGCGGATTCGACAACCTCATAAATTTTTCTTTTCATACAGTTGCGATTTGGTTACATTCTATTTGGAGAATATAATTGAATTATCGTCAAGTGAGGAAGTCATTGACTTTATAGCAAAATATGGATCATACCTTAATCTGAAGAGTTCGATGTCAGCATTGATGGGATCTTTAAAGGCAAAGTTGATTATCCCCAAATTGGTGGAAGTCGCCAAGCATGATCCATTGTATCAAAGCGCTGTGGACTACAAATACAAAGGAGAGGTTCGTTTTCCGTTTGTGCTATTTTTGTGAGACCTTCTTATTAATATTTTATTTGCAGATATTGTTATTGTCTGTCTTAATCAATTTGGACGAAATCGTTCGAAAGGATGAAGATACCAGCATACTTGTAAGGCTTTATCCAGATCTACAACCATGGCAGGTTGAGATTGCTGCGGGTGGAAAGGAATCCCCATATTATTACAAATATATTTGCTTACTTCTTGATATTAAAAATGGAAATTATGCCGCGAGAATGAATTCAGATATTGTGGCGGTAAGTTTGGTTTACATTTTTCCTTGCACATCTTTTTCTTAAATACTATTCTGGTGTAATTTAGACATATTGTATTCTTTCGTCCAAAACATCGAGCGGTATTTCCAATTTAGAGAGAGTAATTTTGGATAAAAATGGCATGTACGCTCGAGATCTTTTGTTGTTGATGGAACTATCTGTAGCTGTAAAAAGAGATGATTTGGTGATAACGGTGTGTGAAAAAGTAGCCCCAGAACAAGTCGAGGTGGGTCCCATCTTTGACAATCTAAGAAAAATTTTACGACGTAAATTTATGCAAAAATTGAATGGGAAAAATGGTTCACTCGATGTAATTAGACGTGTTCTTAGTTGCTGGAAACTTCTCCAATTATATCACAACACTCTCAAAAATTGTGAATCTCTATCAAATGAGTTATTTTATATTTTTCAACACCTGGATTCAAACAATGAGGAGACAGTAATCCAATTTTTGGATGTGGCATCAAACGAGTTCCCCCCACAGAGCTTTATTGATTGTTTAGGCCGCATTGATTTTATTTTAATGAGTACCGAAAAATCTATAATTGAAGGCGTACTAGAGGCTCTGCAGACAGTTACCAAGCAGGCAGTTGTTGATGATCGTCTTAACTTCTCTCATTTTTTGATGAAAGTGCAGCGTTTTAGACATCGAAACCGATCGAAAACAGTCGAAATCCACGAAGACAAAGAAGTCCGAAAAAACTTGTGCCGCGGCTCGGACATATGGAATAGTATTGGAGACGGTACTATTCACATTAACAAATAGGATAGAGAAAAGTGTTTATTTTGTACATCTACAATTTTTCAGCAAGCATAGGAGTACACTACAACCGCATTATTTACCCACTCGAAATGTTGGCAATCATAAAACTGAGGTGTTCTTGTTTGAGTCTCATCTACCTTTTCCATTTACATCAAATTAATTTATCGTCAGTCATTGGTGAAATATGGCTCCTAGAAGACAGTGAGGATCTATTATATTCATATCGTTGTCATCGTGTACTCACGGTAAATGTGACTATTCATCTATGATCTTTTTTTACATCAAGCTTAAAACAGGCTACCAGAAATTATTTGAATCCCATTTGCCGTTTATAGGCGAGCTGCTCCTGAATTGTTACTCGATCATTCGTCCAATTTCCCGAACTTGTGCGTCTGACGAATCGAGGTTTGCGTTCGCCAAAAATTTCTGTCAAATTACAGGATTCAATCGGTGGAAAGATGGTCTCAGGATCCACGCGATCCGGCCCATCTTTAAACTGTCGTTCCAACGCCGGTATAAGGTTGGCGCTCTTGGCCCAGGCTGGTACACGCTTTTTCGGTTTACCACAATCTGATTCGTCGCTACTGTCATCACAAGAATCACTGCCGTCATGATCACTCATTTCATAAGTGTCCATGGGAGACAACGGGTGCTGCTTTTGCTGCTGAAGGGCCTTTTGCATTTTTAACCTTTCTTTTTCCTCACGTTCCTCACGCAGCACCTTTTCTCTACGTTGTTGCTCTTGAAGTTTTATCATTTGTTCCCTTTTTTGCTGCTTTATAGTGGTCGAAGATTCTTTCGTTACAATCTTGTTGTGTTGCCGAAGAGGTGGGGCCTTGATGGCCGAAGAAGACGACAACGATGAGGACATCATCATGGGTTTATTCTTAGTCAAGGAGAGCGGCGGCTGTGGTATTTGCTGTTGCTTGTTCTCCCTGGCCCGTTCCCGCATAGCATTAAGCAGATCACGCTGTTTCTTGGTCTTTTGTTCAATCGACGATAGTGCTGAAGATTTAAGAACGCTAGATGATTTCGATACAGACGATAACAAGGATGAACCAGATTTATGCGAACTTAACAACAACTGATTTGGAATCTTGGTTTTTCCCGAATTGGCAGCAGCGGCATCTTTTTTGGCGCTGGCCGATAAAAATTCGTTACGTGCTTTGCCACGCATAGCTTCCAATCGAGCCTGTTGCTTCAATTTACGTTCTGCCTTTTTCTTGCGTGCCTCTTCGTCATCATCTTCTATCGAAGCAATGGACGATGAGTTTGTATTAGAGGATAAAGTAGAGGCAGATGATGACGACGACACTTTTGTTGCTACTGGGGGAGGAGGCATTTCGGAAACAGGATCGACAACAGTACCTTTGCAGTCATTATGGGATGATGTTGGAAACATGGACACAATGGGTTTGGTAATCATATTCATAAGGCTCATAGTTGTAGTAGAATTGTTCTCCATATTGTTGATGGCCTTGAGTGATGGATCAGCAGTAGGTGCTGCATCATTCTTGCGCTTGGTAGTAGCATCTCCCATATTTTTACTGGCAGTGACGGATTTAATTTCTCCATCTTCCATTTTTTCCTCTTCCTCCTCCTCCCTTCCATCAAAAAATTGAGTCTCGGTCGATCGAGTTGATGATAAGGGTTCTGGTTGTTCTTCCTTTTTATTCAAAACGACTACATCAATGGACATACGGTTTTCTTTTTCACATTCCTCTGTTACGTTTTCAGTAGGATTTTCTTTCTTCTCTTCCTCTTTCATTGGCACCCCACTAATATATTCCAGCAAACGTTCCTGTAATTCTGCCTTACGTCCTGCCGTACTTAGGCCATGCTTCTTGAGCTCTCTACGTAATTGAGCTACTTTGAGTACTGAGACATCAATGTCATACTCTTTTGGTGGTTGTGAATCTCGTTTTTTCTCGAGCATCTGCTCTTTTGGTGGCTCTTCATTCTTCTCCGGTGCCTGCTCATTCGTTAGATTTTCTTCTTTTGGTACATCTGCCTTCAAAAGATTTTCATCATTCACCTTCATCTGCTTTACGGAAGCTGTTGCCTCATTGCTACTAGAATCATCCTTATCCAAAGAATCATGGGCCGCAATAATCTCCGCAAACTTACGCTTCTTTTCCTAAGGTGAACATTCAGAAAAATAACTCATCCTTAGCCACGTATCTTAACTATATGGACGATACATGCTCATATTTCCTTACCTCGATGAATTGAGTGAGCCAATCCACATTGGATTCCATAACACGTTGAATGCGCGTACTTTCTTCGAGCGCTGCCGTTGCATTGGAACGTATGCATTTTTCCACCTGCTGTTTCGCAGTGATCCTTGTAATACTCATCGTTTATTTACGGACTTGGCTTGATATGTTAAGAAAGGGGTTGTTGAGTATGGTGCTGAGTATCTTTCTGATGAATGAGGATGTGAGTGTTGTTTTATATTTTTCGTTGGCGTTTTTGTTTTTTTGTTATTGTTGCTTCAAGTCGCACAGCTAGTCGCACACATGTGTGTCCCAGGTGCCAGCGGCAGTTAGGCAACGTTTAGATTTTGGCTAAACCTGCAAATTAGACGTTACTTACAAATAAATATGCCCGTATACGTATATATCCTCCTTTATGTTTGCGTGGGTGTGTGTGTGAATTCATGATTCATCAGGCGCTTTGACGATGACGACGACTCTTTCCTTCGCAACTATCACAACATTCTAACTGTTCTAACCATGCTGAAAGCATACATGAATTACAGGAGATTAATTGCAATAACTTTTGTCATTGCCGGATTTGCGAGTGGATATACAGGATCGCGTCATATTTTGAAGAGTCAAAGTTTTGCTGATGTTTGTTGCTCTTCTTCGAAGAATATAATAGAGGGAACGTCAACATTTGGAACGAGCAGGTGTAAATCGATGAAAATGTCAGAGAAGTTTGTAGAAACTGCTGACAGGAGCAGAAATAATATGTCAAGTCAATTTTCGTCAATAGGGTATGGATGTGTCACTTTGGCTTATTTCATCCAGATTTTCCTTTCCTTCTGGCAGCCTACGATCTCTTTGAGTGAAACCGGTGCACCTGGTCTCGCTTGTGCCATATCTTTTATCTTGAGAGTGAGCAAAATTAAATACGATCGTGGAAAAGATGATGTACCATCTTTCCTTATGAATGGGACCCTCATGATCTATTCGTCACTGTGCATGTTACAATTCAGTTTAGCTGCTCAACAGATAACTACATCCTTCGCAAAGTTTTTCCTTGGGACAGCGATTGTTTCATTCTTGCTTAATGCAAAGGAATATTCGTCAATCTATAAAGAGGGTTTTATTCGGGGGAACGGGCACTTAATACCCCGCATTCACAAAGCGAATTTATATGCTCTCCCAAAAGATGTTCCGAACATGATTTATTTTGTGGGAATGCTTATCGTTATTCTTTTGAAAGTAAATCTTTTCATTCCAATTTTAGCAGCCTCTCCTAATGCTGGTATATCATTAGCTTCTCGTGGGTCAATAGTGTCCAAGGTGAGCTCCCTAGCAAACCTAAGCATACTCGGAGGTAGCCTAGTAACCATCCGTGATGCAGCGAATCAAAAGTATCTCTCTCAAAAAAGGTTCCTAGTTTTGAACTTCTTCATAAGTCTTTTGCTTAGTTCACTCGTTGGTAAGTTCATAATAGTTTTCCTTCTCTCCTACTTAGCCATTCTAAAAATAAAACAGCAACATATTTCTCAGGTAAAACGGTTGTGGCAACAGCCCTTACCCTCGCCATGTTACTCCTTACGGTCATTCGAAACAAAGATAAATATTTTTAAAAACAATAACGTTCATCTTATGTTCATATCCTAGCTTACATTTGTTACGTAGAAAGTCATGTCATATTTCGCCTAAGAATAGAATGGCTTGCATACTGAGGGCGTCAGACAGTGACAAACGACCAAAACATTTCAATTCACGTAACGATGTCTTATGCATTAGCTGATTCAACAAATTAAGTCTTTTCATAGTTTACAATTTTTCCTGCAGTGCAACTCTAATACTCTCAGCAACAGTGTCAGGTTTTTGTGTTCCATCGATATCAATGCTAATATCCTCGTAACTTCCCTTCACAGCTGCTACGTTGGTGTGAAACTGTTCGAGACGAACTTTGACCTTTTCTTCAGTATCATCTGATCTTTGATCTAGCCTGGCCAACACCTCCTCATCATCCGGAGGACTAAAAGTCATGTGGTAAATTTTTCCAGTCTCGGGATCAGTCCTTCGTCCAACTACACGTTCAACTAATACCTCATCGGGAACGTTCAAGAATACGAAACAGTCTGCTGTGATCCCAGCCTCGGACAGCGCAACAGCCTGAGCCTCCGTCCTTGGAAACCCATCTAGTAACCATCCATTCTTCTTACAGTCGCTCTGGGCTAGACGGTCTTTCACTATCCCTATAATTACTTCATCTGGCACCAGTTTCCCAGCATCCATGTAACCCTTCGCGGCAATACCAACTTCCGTACCAGCTGCAACAGCGGCACGCAGCATATCACCAGTACTCAAATGTACAACATTGTAATTTTCTACAATTTTCTCACACTGCGTTCCCTTCCCACTGGCAGGAGCCCCGGCAATAATAATACCAAGAGGTTTCGCGGTGGACACCTCCGCAACACTATCGCTGCTAGAAGCCCTAAGCTCCGAGTTACGATCGCGTTTAACCTTGCGACGAATGTTCGATAACCTCTTTGCACCAAGAATACTTTCTAGGTCCACACCTTCGAAATTGGTATCATCTTCATTGACGGCAGATACCTTCGTTGCTTGCTCACGGATCTCAACTGCGGCATACTTATGTCTGGTACTAAACGCAGTATTAGGACCGAATGCACTACAGGTGCCGACAGCAGCGAGGAGGAATACAGCTGAGGAAAGTTTCATTTGCGACTTTTCGTTACTTTGTTTGTGCATAAGGGAGCTACATGTGGTGACAATGTTTTTCCTTTCACGTTGTCAGGGGTGGTGTGACTGGACGAAATGATATCCTATTTCGCATGTCTGTCTGTATTCCCCGTGGAAAGAAACGAAAAGATGGGTCAGCGAGGACAGATTGTTACGCGATCTGTACGTACACGTCATTTCCGTATACTGGAGTACGAGTTTCTCGCGATTTCCTACTTCAAGATTACTTCGCCACCGCAACGCGCCGCACCGCACCGCACCGCACCGCACCACACAGAAAAGTATTCGATATATGATGTGATGACTGAGTATCCCTGTTTTCAGTCAAATGTATAATAGACTAAACGGAAAGAAACATGATTATACTAAAGATGCAAAGGGCGTTCGTTTTACGGATTGCGACCTGCTGCTTCCAACTTCTGTTGTACTCTACTTCGTTTGTTATTGAACAAAGGGTTATTTCGCCTTCGTTGCGAAGAGAGACTTTTTCGAAATTCCCTAGTGTATACGCCGATTTGGTGGATGTCGGTTTTGAAGAAAATCAGCTTCATCCCGACGTGGACGAGTCTTTCGTAAGGGCTCGCTTTTTATGCCGTCGATAGTTGAGAAGGTGCTCATTGATCAGGAGGTCGAGAGCATCAACGCTTTAGATTTATTATCACGGGTTGACTTATCTCGCAAGCACAGGGAACTAGCATTGGAAGCGCTCAATTCCAAGATTCCCCAATGTATAAACGTTCCTATGCTGAATGAAAATGAATGTAAGAAATTGAAGGCATTTGTAAATAGTAGAATTATTGATGACGGCATCGATGATACAGATGGTTGTCCAGATTTCCAAGTTAACATATCTGAACAGAAGCTCGAACGATTACTGAGTCCAGAAACAATGCAACGGATAAAGCGGTTACCATTGAAACTCGATTCTAATGCCCCCTCAAAGTTCGAAAGAATTGGAGTATTTATACGAATGTACAAGCCAAACACATGTCCTTGGATGCCCTTTCATATTGACAACAATAAATACACTGTCAATATTGCGCTCAATGACGATAGGGAATATGAAGAGGGAAATCTGGTTGCCTTATTTGGAAATCGAGTTCAAAATCTTGAAAGATCACGCGGCATGGCCACCTGTCATAAAGGTTGTTGTATTCACGGGGTTACTACGATGTCTAGTTGAACTCGATATTCACTTATTCTCTTCTTTCACTCTATCAACGAGAACTAGCTCTTGTGGTGCGATAAGATTCGGGTTTTTATGGATTTGATTATGTTCCTGTATCACCATTTCTCCCTTTCACATGCTTCCTTTAAGGAAATGTGAATCCCGATTTTACTGATGAATCAAGAATCAAGATAGACAGGAAAAAGTTATATGTAAATATTGAAATAATTGCATTCTTGTCGAGCCAATCATGCTTCCTCGTACTTTCTTTCCACACAAACATTTTGCAATTTTGATCCGGTCGGTTGTACGAACGTCCAAAATACATGTTGAAAAATATAACGTTATGGACCGATTTGACTTATCCGATTTACGAATTACCACGTACTTGAACAGGGATTGCCGGCGCACCGCCCTGAAAATGGCCAAAAACACATGCGTGTTCAAGCGCACATCTTTTCATAGGGAAAGTACTTATTCGCGTACCAATCGCGAACCTCTACGTTTTCACAAAAGCCCTTGTGTGTGACATCGATGTTTTCAGTACACACTCCAACTACATGTACCATTGTAATCCTTCTTCGTACTCGTGACCGATCCCTTTTCCATCCATCAATTCTTCCTTACTCCGTCTTAAGTTGTTACTATTAGGGTCGTCATATTCTCTAATGATGAAAGTTATTTATTTATTTCGGGCATCAGTGTTATTTATTTTCGTTGCCTTCAGTGGCGTCCTTGTTAAAGCAGGATGGGTTGATCCAGATACGGCTAAGGAATATCATTCCACTGCAGCTCTGACGAAGGGCGATGATCGCAAATATGATCTGGTGGGTTGACATTTACCATTCTTTATCATAATCTTCGTAACCTCATGTAACGCTGCGTCTGATGCCAGGTTTTTTCTGATGAGTTTGAAGTTGACGGAAGAAACTTTAAAGATGGTAGCGATCCACGTTGGACCGCTCTTGATAAGAATGACTATACAAACGATGCGCTTCATTATTATAGCAGTGATAATGCCCAGACGATGGGAGGTATTTTAAATATCACGACTGAGATTAAAACGAAAACATTCAAAGCTTTCAATGAAACGTCGAAAAAGACTTTCGGCGAGGATAAGCATTATAGGTCGGCTATGTTGCAAGGATGGAACAAGTTTTGTATTACAGGTGGAATTATTGAAGTTCGTGCGAAGTTACCAGGAAACGCCTACACAGGTGGTCTTTGGCCAGCAAGTAAGTATTGACTCGTTTGAATATTTGGTACCATACAAGTTTGTGTCTGATTGCTCTCCTTTGAATCTCAACAGTTTGGCTTTTGGGAAATCTTTCAAGAGCTACATTTGTAAGTTCATCAGATTTTATGTGGCCTTGGAGTTACAACAAATGTAATGCAGATTACAAGTACAGCCAAGAAATCAACGCTTGTACGAAAACTCAACACTATGGGATGCTTGCGAAAGAAGGACGAGGCGCTCCTGAGATCGACATTTTAGAGGCAATGGGTGGTGAGGTCGGACCACTGCCTCACACATATATCGAAAAGCCCTACTTTTCTGCATCGTTGCAAATCTCTCCAGGTGTTGAGGGAAATAGGCCGTTACTAGGCTATCCACCTGCCAAGGTATATATTTGTTGTCTATACATTGTATATGTGTTGTGACTTTATTTAATTTCAAAATTATCTTTAGGGAACTTGGTACAGTGGAATGGAGTATGGCGAAGTAACTAATACAACCTTAAACAACTTTTTTTATGGTGTTACATTGGTTCATGAAATAGAAGAATACACATATCAATCAGATGCGCTATCTGCCAATATGCATATAAGTAGCTCGCACTTTGACTACTTTCATACCTACCGCCTTGAATGGGAACCGTCAGATTTGGACGGAAATGGCGGCTATATTAGGTGGTACGCGGATGATTTGTTAGTGTATGGCATTGAATCCAATGTATTGAATTTCACCGGTTCAATGATTCCAAATGAGCCCATGTACATCTTGTTGAATACGGCTATATCTGACCAATGGGGATTTCCGATTCCCTGCCCCGACGGCTGCTCTTGCGAATGTTATGAATGTGGAAATCCTGATTGTACTTGTGGACTCCCGAATGGTTTCTGCCAAAACCTACCTGCTTTTTTTGAAATAGACTACGTTCGTGTATATCAAGCAGCTGACGATCCAAAGCATGAACTTGGATGCTCAACAGAGAGTCGCCCAACCGCAACTTTCATAGAAGGACATAAAGAACGTTATACTATTGATGGACAAAAAGAGCCTCTTCTCCCTGTCCAAGATGGAGGGGGGTCATGTATCCAACATTCAGACTGTGGTGGGGAGCGGGGTTACTGTTCTGATATGAACACTTGTAAATGTAAAGATAATTTTACCGGTCCGCAATGTTTAGCTCATTCGGGAACATACGGTGAACCAACTTCGACAACGAATAACTCTAGGTTTTCGGGTGAGACTACTTCATTTATAATTAGATTAACACTTTTATTTGTCTAATCTTCAACTTTTTCAGTGATTCATGTGATGATACCGAACTCGCTCGTCGCTGTCCTATCACTTTTATCTTTGTCATTACTTTTTGCAATCGGGTTGAAATCAAGATTTTATGAAAAGAATGGTTACAGATCTATTGGCGAAAATATCTACTGCGATACCGCAGATAATGACGTTCACCAAGGCAACTATCAAAGGTATGGAGTTCTTCCATTTCCAAAGAAAACATAAGAGATTGAAAAGACATATAGCGTCTCACATGTTTTCATGGAGAAATTATTACCTTCGTGCTTTTGCTGTGACGTTTCGACAAGCTAGCGAGCATTTTGGGAAGTAGGTATCTGCAAGGATAAGGAATAAAGACAAACCCGGATACAGGTTTGCACATCAAATAAAAAATATAGAATAGATTGAAATAGTAGACAGTGAATATATCTTCTCCCAAATTAGTGCTAAGAATTTTAGAAATTAGTTTGCTCATTTGAGAATTTAGGATGCTGATTGATAATCGTCTTTCGTTCTTATTCCGTTGTTTCTTTTACAACATTCTACTGTCTTCTCGCATTGCGAAGATTCATCAGCTGTTTGGTTTTCTCTACAAGGGCAGCATCCTCAAGCCTAGAATCTTCAAATAAAAGACGATCGACAAGCCTATTGCTTACCATGTGAGAAATCGCAAGAGTCGTACACATCGGATTTGCACCTGATGCAGTTGGAAACAGACTAGCATCAGAAATATAGAGGTCAGAACACTCCCATAGTTCTCCGTTCTCATCGCATCCTCCATTCCTTGGACACGTGCTAAGCCTGCAAGTACCCATTTGATGAGCAGAGAACAAGTTTACCTCAGGGTGATACAATCTCAAATTGCCTATTTCACGGAGAAAGTGATGAAAAGCTTTAGAATTCAAGCGGTCATTGATTGATACCTCCTCGTCAAACTTGATACAAGAAGCATCAACTCCTCCAAGGTGCACTTCATTTGCCCCAGCATGAACTAACATCTCTACAGCAGCTGCCAAACCTTTTGTGTAAATTCTGGTTCATGAATCTAAACACAAATTATGAAGACATTTCAAAAATGTACTTACCTTCCAACATGCTTGCTTCATCTTCTTTGCAAACTTTATAGTGAATTATTGGTTTTCCATCCTGATCAGCAACAACTTCACCTCCTCCGTTGTCTCTTTGAAGAACAATGATAGAGCTTGAATTTTTTAACTTCAACAAGGACTTTCTATAGCTCTCAGCGTCTTTCCAATTCCAACTTAAGGCACCTAAACCTGAATGTACAGAGGGGCATTCTAGGAAGGTGCCATAACCATTTTTCATTGGACCCATAGCAAATTCTTTACATGCAGTAGTCATTGGTGCACCGAGATAACTATTTATATCTTTAGAAAATATACCATATGCACCACAGACAGGGTGTAAATGTAGGTTTTTACCAATGTTTGGATTAGTAAAGCCCGACCTTTGTAGTAAACATGGCGTGTTCAAACTTCCCGCAGCAACGACAACACATCTTTTTGCAAATAAAGTTGCAACTTTACCTGTCTCAAATTCAACATAGACTCCTTTTGCTTTTTTCTTCGCTTTATCTTCATAGCAAATTTTTTGAACTTTCGCTTTTGTTAAAATCTTCGCCCCATTTCGAGTCGCGTCCTCGAGAAAAGTAATCAACATGTTCTGCTTGTTACCGCTATCGTCACCTTCACACAATAATCCGAAGAATTAAAAAAGTTGGTTTAAAGAAAGAAGTGGTATGATGACGCACCAAAACAAATGTAGCCAGCTCTATCGGTGGCACAATCTTTTAAATTTTGTTTGGTGGCCTCATAACTCAACCCCATCGACTTTGCACCTTCGATTAGGATCTTGTTTGAGGCATTATGAACTACATGGTCCGCCTTTCCGCTTATTCTGCTCAAAACTATCTCCATTGCTTCATCAAATTCTCCATTTTTACGAAATTCAATCAATCCCATACTTTCTACCCACTCAGTGCGCACATGTGATGGCGTTTCGATGCAACAGGACCAATTTATCGTCGGGCCTCCGCCAAGTACAGAAGCCGCAAGAATTCCGATATTCCCATCGGAAGATGCCAAAAGACCAGACTTCTCATACATTGTTTCGAATGAGTTGACTTCTAGGTGATCGACGATGGGTTCGCTGCCTTTTTCTACGATAAGGACACTGTATCCAGCTGCAGATAAATTTGCCGCTGTTACAGAACCTCCGGCACCAGAACCTACTATGATACAATCAAATATAAGATTTCCAAGCAGAAGGTCAGAATCATCATGACTAATCGTAGATTTTGATGCAAAGCATTTATTTTGCTCAATTTTTTCTCCCACCATAGGAGGCCCTGGATATTGCAAAGCAGACCACATAGGATTTAAATATTTTTCTCTTTCAGACACAAAACTGAACGCCAGAAAACAAATCAGCTTCTTCAGGCCGGAAAATATCTTTCTTCTTAAAGAAAATTGACTCTCTCGAAGTCTGTTTAAAGCACATGCTTGAGAATCTGCGTCCCAATCCGAGAATGGAGTCATGGTTAGTTGAGTAAAAATCAAACTTGATCCCACTGTGGTCGATAGAGCGGAAAGTACGGCCTTCGTTTCCGCACTTTCGGATTCACTTAGCTTATTCTCAATCGTTTCCACCAATGTATTTATAAACTCATCATTCCTTGATAATCGAATCTCAAAGTACCTCCGAAGGTCGGCATCATCGGCGTATTCCTTGGGACAAGGAATCGACGGCAATAGTCCCTCAACGATGCCTCGCAAACTTGCCATCTGACCTGGAGAGAAGACCATGTTTGTTTAAAATGAGGAAAGGCTTAGGTCTAGATCGATGGGAATGGGAACGGGCAATTTTGGTTTGAAAATAAGTTATCGAAGAGGCATCTACATCAGTACCCGTTCATGCATTCATCCAATCACGGAAATTTTTTCAACACACACTGTGTGTAGATCTACACTGTAAAAATAGATTTTTCAACTTGGGTCGGTTTTTCGCTCACCAGGTTTTCTCAGTTCTCAGGGCGGGTTCGCACTTTGCATGACTGGATTCCGATACCGTTTCCCCTAATGAGAACACGTTGGCATCAAGATATTACCGAAGACAATGGCGATGTATCTTCTCATTATAGTGTGACATTCTATATCAATACCTTTGTTTGGCGGTCTGGAGTGTCTTAGATAATTATCTCCTCCCACTATTGTTCAAGGCATGGCGATCGATTTGCACAAGCATTTCCACGTAATATTTGGGGAATACGTTCACGCGTTTGAAGGAACCACGAACACGATGAAACCAAAAACAGTGTCAGTACTGGCACTTGGCCCATCTGGGGTATGAGTTGCTACAGTCTAGAGACTGGTGAGATAAATTAGGCAAATTCTGTTTCGACGAGTATTGAAGATGAATCTTTTTGTTTTATGACATGTGCAGCTCTTAGTATGTAGTGGATACAATGTGGAGTCAGGAGAGTGGAAATCATGACGTATTGCATTAGAAATGAAAGAGGATCGAATGGATAGATAAGTGTGTAATTCACTTTTTTTTTATTAATCTGCTTTTACAACGTCAAAAGCTATCGCTACCTTTTGGATACTAATAGATCATCAATCGATCGAAAGGACATTAGAATGTACTTCAACATTAATAAAAAAGGGTGCTATCACCGATTGCAGTGCCTGCAACTACCGATGAGCGCCAACATAAACACGAGGAATGCCGTCGACCGAGGAGGCCGGGGCAAAAAGAAAAGGAGAACCCCATTCCACAAAAAAGCTTTTGTGTCCACACACATCGATCCAGCGATGAAGAGTGCGATATTCAATTCCGGGGATGTTGGGGACGCGACAAAGTATGCGAAATCGATGGAGACAATTGTGACATATATTGCACGATCCGGAAAGGAGCACCCAACGCAGTTATGATAGATTCTGATTGGAGACATCGATATCCTCCACGCTATCCCTGAGCCTGTGAGAACTACGCCAGAGCAAATCGCACCGGATGAGTTGCTGGCTCGAATCTACCTGGAAGATAGAAAGACTGCCATCCGTAAGCAGGAGAAGCTTACACTTTAGATGAGAGTGCTGTATGACGAGCGGTGGGAGCATTGTTCGAAAGAACTGCGATCACAACTGCAAGGGGAGAATGGCTTCGCGGCGATATATTCCTCTCCTCAAATACTTCACGAGCTGACATTGCTAACGTAAAAGATCTTTTTAGACCAAACCACCATATCAAAAGGGTTGAGAACAGAAGGATGAAGCCTAAACGAGTCGAGCCAGATTAACTCTCCATCCATCCATCCCACAACGCATCATTGAATGGTATAAACACCTGACATTGGTGGGGGATGTCATGTTTGTGTGTGGGCCGCCTTTTCTCATCACCCTTTCGAGGGAATAGCTCATAGACGACATTAGGACGACTATTACGATGGTCCTACCAATAAAAATATTATTACCCTAACGTTGCGATGCTCCTACCAAATGTCCTACTTTCAACTCTCAAAATGCTCTTTTATGAGCTGATCTAGGTAATAGGAGAGCTCCTATATTATACCGCCCTGGTTGCGGTGTATATGTACGTCTCCTACAAAACTATCGCTTTTTTGTTGATTAATTTTTTTAATCTGTATACTTTTATTTTGTTAACTTCTACTCTTGTACCAGGTATAAATTACTTTGTAGTTATAACTCATCCTTGATTAATTTTTTTTAATCTGTATAGACCCTCTATCGTAGAGGACACATTTTTCCATCAGATTTAATTGCCATATTTTGCGATTTTGACTTGTGTCCGGATATAAATCAAATCCATCTTTTGCGATTTTGACTTGTGTCCGGACATAATAAATATATATTTTGTTCTTTGCGGGGTCCACGAACGGACATAATGAAATCCATATTTTGCCATTTTGACTTGTGTCCGGATATAATTCAAATCCATATTTTGCCTTTTTCACTTGTGTCCAGACATAATTAATCTTTATCTTTGCGGGACAGTACACATTTAGGCTAGTATGATACTTAAACTCTTGAGTAAAAGTAACTTTCTATGTATATCCATTTTGCGATTTTGACTTGTATCCGGACAAATAAATCCATACTTTGCGATTTTGACTTGTGTCCGGACATAATTGAAATTCATCTGTTACTCCGTACGTCCATGCGATCACGTCATCGCGTGTCATCTCTACACATTCGCATAGCCGTAGACTCATAATTCTTCTAGCTACTCGCTTATCATCATCATTTGTAGTCTTTCCTCGTAGTGCAGGTTCCTTACCTAGCAACATGGCTAGAAGAATGTTGGCTACAATATTGATACAATACGAGCAGCGCTTATTAAAACATGAGTTATCAAGAGTTATCCGTTCAGGTGGACCCCTTCCTACGATACAGGAACAGTCTCAGACGAGCTCCGGCTCACGGCCCCGGCCACCTCCTCTGCCTAACTCTCCCGCCTCCAAACCGAACATTGCACTGCACAACTCCGGCACAAGCAGCGGTCCGTCCCATGCCAGTTCTATCGCTACGAGTGTTTCAGTTCCCAGGGTGATTGAGTTCACAGGGTGGAGGAGACCTGGCGTTTCTGTGCCCGCGGAACTTCTCCAGATTTTTTTTAAGAATCCTTTGAGCCTAGACCAGACGGAAGACTTCACCGGAGAAAAAGAAAAAGTCATTACTAAGATGAAGCCTAAATCAGAAAGAGGACTCCATCGAAAAACAAAAAAAGACTACTTCGCTCCGTCTCAGTTCATGTGCCAGGGTGTGTTACTCCGCACGTCCATGCGATCACGTCAGCGCGTGTCATCTCTACACATTCGCATAGCCGTAGACTCATAATTCTTCTAGCTACTCGCTTATCATCATTTGTAATCTTTCCTCGTCGTAGTGCAGGTTCCTTACCTAGCAACACCATCTTTAGCGATTTTGACTTGTGTCCGGACATAATTAAAATCCATATTTTGCTGTTTTGACTTGTGTCCGGACACCATATTTCGCCGATTTTCAGATGGATAAATTTGTCCTCTACGGTACTTTTATTTTGTTAACTTCTACTCTTGTACCAGGTATAAATTACTTTGTAGTTATAACTCATCCTCTTCATCGGTTACAGGTTCGGAAGAGGAGTAGTAGCAGTTGTTGTATGATCGAAACATATAATACGCGTCATCATTTTCCCTGTTATTGAAGCATGAGTTCCCATATTCTGAATGATATCCTCTGGCATTTCCAGCGCATGCTGCCTGAGTTGCAGCTTCTTTTCTTCTTCTTATAAATTGTACCCGACGTATCATTAGTTCAGTCTGAGTCCTTATCGCCATACAACCTAGCGCCACTTTGAACCTTTTCTTGAATAAGGCATAGGCTCCTTTCCTTTTGTGATCCGTAGAGCTCGCAGGAGTTATGTTTCCTTCTTCTTGTGATTCTGTAGCCACCTTCGCTAGGGAGCAAATTCATTGCTTGAATCCTTTGTCTACTTCACCAAAATTTGTAGGTCTCACGCAAGTGCGAGACATTCGTCTTTTGTCCCGCACCGTAGCACCCACGCTATTAACCAGTATGCGAAATATCAAATATCAGGGGTTCTCAAAGTTCTCAACACAGACAACAATCATCATGCAATTGATCATGATCATGATCATCGACATCAACCGTCATGAATCATGATCATATTATCATGATAGAATAGACTAGATTCGAGCACTCTAGCACGTACTGGAAAGATAAAGGAAATACATATGTAAGAGCAGAATCAGGTAATTCTCTTGTGGAGCGTTGCCTTTCTTCCGGGAATGATCTCATAGTACAATAGTCAAAATGGAGAAAACCAACGTGAATGCAGTTGCTCCATCATCCTCGTCAAGCTCAAGCTCATGCTCAGACCAAGTCCAATTGGGAGTTGCGGCACTTCATTACAATTATGGTCGTTACACGGCAGCATATAATACGATGAAAGAAGCTCTTCCAACCTCCCAATGCTATCTAACTAGACTAGCTATGGAAGCGGATATGGCTTATTGCATTGCTGCCGCTCAACACGGTCGTCCGTCCTGGGTACAGTCTAGAAGTAATCAGGTGCATGGTAAGTCTAAGAAGTTGAAAGTTGGAAACTCTGATATTGCTTCGTTATGGGGTCAAGCGATAACGGCTCAAATTGGATACCGAGATGCTTTGAAACATCAATTTTCCAACAAAATAAGTATGTTGAAAGGTGAAGGTCGTGGTAAATTTTCTCGTAAGGGACTGATGATTCGTGAATATGCTGCGAGCTTGATTGTATGTGCAGTAAAAGAAGTACATTTGAATATGAAGATGGGGAATGCAAACGAGGCAAACTATTCCTTTTCAACGGCGGTAAAGGCTGCAGCATCTTGGCTTTCAATGATGAAATCGTCATCTCCTACTAGCCCGTCTTCTACACCATCGTTAATGACCTTGGATGAAGCTGTTTTTGGAGTTGAAAATAACCTTGTTCCATGTGATAGGAATGTTAAAAAGATAACTCAGTGCGAGAGATTTCAACGTACAGTAAACCAAATGACACATACCAGGCGTGTTCTCCTTCTTGTTGGTCAAAATAAATATTCGCAATTCGAACAACAAGTCAATAAATGCAGCACTCGTCTTGATAATAGAAAGATTAGTTTTCGAGAATCGTTATCTGTCGAAGAACGTTTATTTCACATCATATCTAATTTCATTGAGCGACTCTCAGATACAAGAACATTTATGGATGATTTGGAAAATATCTATGCCATGTTTCCAGACAACTACTTATGTCGAAGACTAAAGTATAGTTTTGATGGTAATAACATGATTTGTCTAAATTCAGAGTGCTGCTTGAAAAGTCTAGAAAGTCTTTCGATGATTGATATCAGTGTTGCAAATATTCTGGGGTGTATCTTGCTTAAGAAGAAGAAAGTTGTTGAGGCTTTACAGTTGTTCCAACGAATTCTGTCTTTAGGGAGAGGCAACCTTACTAGCAAAGGGGTCTCATATATTGATGTCGTGGTAAATGCTTCTTTGTGCCTTGTCGAGCTAAAAAATCACAAGTCAGCCGCCGAGTTAATGCTTCATGCCTATTCTCTATATTTGCAAGACTCATGTGGTAGAGAGGATGAAATAAACGCAGCGTGTGGTTCCTTTGAGCTGACAATAAGAGGTAACTCCATAGGTGAAGATGTTCTGTCCATTAATGCTTTACTTTGGGAGCTCTACAAATGTCTTAACTACATGGGAGAATGGCAAACATGCAATACAATTTGCGAAATACTAACCAACGACATTACAAGTCATACACATGACCTTGCATGTTTAACAATATTTACTTGCCTCCAATATGAAATGCCTCAAAGGGCATTGCTAGTGATGGCAGAGTGGGAAGATGAAGATTGTCCGGATATCTACAAACTATTCAGGTGCATGTTCAAATTTGATGCCAATATGAAATTAGAGAAGCCGTCATTACGTACCATCGTTCACGCTGTAACAACGTCGTTAATTCAACTGAATTTAACTGGCCTGGTCACCAACAAAAAACTTCAAATGCTGCTGGACAATAATCAAGCAATCATCCATTTGTTAGACGGGAAGCAAGATTTGGCTTTAATACAATTTCGAAATGCTGCCCAGGAAAAGTCGTTTCGCAACAAAGGAACAAATTTACGTCCGTATTTTAATCTGACATTAGCTTTGTGGAAATTAGGTCAGCTGCATGATGCTGCAGCTATTTGGATGACTGCAATTGGAGCACAAGATGATTTGAAGCAGGCGAAAAAGGGAAATATTACAACCATCAAATCGCGCTTTCAAGAGTTGATATCACGACATTGCATGCACAAATCCAAAAAAAGCAATGAAAAATCTAGTCGTACGGATGACATCGATGGTTTACAAAGGGCGACAATGGATATATTGATATATAATCACATAATACGTAATGGTAGAAAATTGCCAAGTTCATTAATCACATGATAATATTTAAAAAACAAAGTGATTACTTTCGATATTTCTCAATTTTCTGGAAGGTGTCGATTATTTTCGAATCTTTCGAAATGTTCCATTGCGATCGGGGATGTGATTTGTCGACGGGAGTTTTTGAAACTAATTCATCGACCAACGAAATGAGAATGCTCACATAGGTTGGAGTTGCTCGACTTGTTTAAATGCATGATGCTCTTTGTCGTTCCAAATATCGTCTGTGTATGATTGGAATTTTTGAGTTCAAGTTTGTAATTGCTTACCACTTGCCTAATTGGCCGTAGCCAGATGTGGTCAGACCCTTTTATATCCACCCGACAGTCGTAAATAATACCTCTCTATATTAGGGAAATATCTTACTTCTTTTCTTTCGACTTGAAATGAAACATTGACTTATCATTTGACTTCTTTAGTTGCATTCAGAGTATGCATTGGTTCGACAATCTCTTTTTAATGCATAATAGTTAGCCAAAAAATTTATCAAGCCAGTGCTAATGATGCGGATGCGCAAGCGTGGAAAAGTTCTTTACTAAATATCCAAACAAATCATTATTCGTCTTCTTCAAAAGTTATTCGAGATACCTCTATACGAGAGCGCTCAATGCCATTCTTGGTTATCAGAAGGCATGCCCACAAACATAACTTCTCACAAATACTTACAGTCTGAGTTACATATTGTTCTGCTGAAATGTTCAAATCATTGTTCAAATCATTGTTCACATTGTTGTTCAAATCATTGTCCACCAGGAGATTCAAGATGATTCATTAGTCCTAAAAAAATGAGCCACAAACGATAAATTGGAACGACTCAGATCTTACTTCCTGACGTTTAAGCTTCCGCAAAAATCTTTCTGAATGCGCGGAATGATCAATATCAGTAGCAAGATTGAATAAAAATAAAATTCTAATCAAATTTGCCATCCGCCTATGCCCCTTTTGTATATGCATGTGCCTAGAAAGTACCGGTATACGAAGTAGACTTTTTCCAACCATACATCAATTTTTGTCCTCTCAACAATTTGCTTCTCATTTGTTGAAATATTTTTCTTGTAACAGTAATAAATCGCATTCTTTAGAATTTGTCAAAAGATCAGAAGAGGTGTAGTAGCAAGTTAAGTTATATGATCGAAATAAAATATATGCCTTCATCATTTTCCCTGTTACATGAATTGAGCCAAGAGGTTTCATGTTATCACTAGTAACCTGTGGCATCTACAGCACATACCACCTGAGTGACAGTGTCATTATTTCACTCTGAGTCTAAATTGCCATATATCTCAACGCCACTTTGAATACCTTCTTGAGCATAGGGTAAGCACCTCTCCTTTTTGTTGACCATAAGAGTCATATTTCCAAGTTCTTGGGATTCAAGCTAAATCCCAATCAAGCAGCAAATTAATGTTCATCGTTGGAATCCCTTGGTTATTTCTACAAAAGTGACCAACCACAAACAACTCTATTCCATCCTCTCCAACGCCCTTTTTTATGTCAGTGGGGTTTCCTACAACTCATAAGCCCACTTAACATAATGAACTTCAATTTCTGCACATCTGTTTTCCACCACCATTTGTAGAATTACGAAGACTTCGACTCTCCACCTCGATTATTCATTGTCGTTGTTACCATTCTTCCCGATCTTTCCTGATTTGGTTGGTGATGACATAGTTCAGAAATAGCAGCCCATTGAGAGTTGAACACCTATTCGCAAATTGTGCAAATTGCAAATATATATTCTTCTTTTTATGAATTCTTTCTATAAGTATATACCGTATGTGTATATTTATTATATATATATATCTACATATCTCCCTTTCTTTTTCTGTTTCTTTCATACGTTGCTCTCTTCACATTTATGGAGAAAATGTTCTACCAGTTCGCAATCACACAAATCCCAAACTTCAATCTTGAATCCCCACAAAACGAAAACAACGCAAAAGACACACGCATTATGGTAAAGAACGCGATGCTAATCAATGGTGACTACCATCGTATGCACGCAAGCATTCAAAGCCTCATCATCGATATGTTTAAAAAAGCCAAGATATGGGCTATTCGTGAACCGCAAAACA